>WNGF01001086.1_pt1 | contig 40030 bp, 34 predicted proteins | sample 5400641 | NCBI WGS metagenome assembly WNGF01 (sample SAMN13153371, study PRJNA577476) | soil metagenome | isolation source: 80 cm soil or saprolite under grassland replicate 2 | place: USA:California | collected 2016-06-15 | reverse complement strand
CTGTAAACTCTGGAACCCAACGGGCCCGGCGGGTCTGTCGCGCAAGCGGTGGAAAACTTGGTGAGCCGTCTCGGGATCGAACCGAGGACCCCCTGATTAAAAGTCAGGTGCTCTGCCAACTGAGCTAACGGCTCGCCTCTGTGATTTTAACCGCTTACGGGATCAGCCGCTCCATGGTCACGAGGCTCGGCGGGAATGGGCAATCGAACGTAACAGTTTCGCATGGGAACCGGGCGGCGGCGATGATCGTTCCTACGTTTAATTGAGGGACACCGCTGCTCATCGGTGTGAGAGGAAGAAGATGAGTAAAGCCGTCGCGACGCTCACGATGCTTCTCGTCGTCCTGGTGCTGGCGCCTGCCGCCGTCTTCGCACAATCCAATGGCTCGATCTACCAGACGATAGGAATCAATGTCCCGATATACTTCAACTTCTCTGTCTCGGGCCCGACCTTCGTCGTGACCATCCTCGCCTACGGCGCTATGGGCAACGGCCGCTGGTTCGCCGGGTTCGGCACCACGGACGGCGTGAACGCCACGGGGAAGATCCTTCTCCCTTCGGGCTTTGTCACCCAGCCGCTGGACGGCGGCAGCGTGACATTCACGTTCGACCAGCCCAACGGTCTAGTCGGAAATTTCACAGTCCACGGGCTGGAGGGCCTCCTGGCGGACAGGGGGCGCGACATCACGTCCGGACGCTTCGTGCGCGTCTTTCCGTGACCGTGACCGTCCGCACGCCGTAAACCGTTTCGCGTTCGCTCGTCCACCCCGAGCACAGGGAGGGGATGCGAGGTGAGTCGGAGGCGTTCCGCGCTGGTGGTCGTCCCCGCCCTCCTGCTGTTCGTCTCCGTCGCCTCGTGTGCGCGAGCCCGCACGGGCAGCGAGCCGATCGAGGCGCTGCTGCCGCCCCCGGCGCCTGCCGAAGACTACATCGGCGTCCAGCTGTGCCGGGCCTGTCACCCCGCCGTCGCGGCGACCTTCGCGCAAACGACGATGGGACGCCTCTTCCTGAACGCTCCCCGCAACTCGAAGGAAAGCCACGCCTGTGAGACCTGTCACGGCCCCGGCAAGGCCCACATGCAAGCCGGGGGCGGCCGGGGCAAGGGCGGGATGATCAGCTTCGCGAAGAACGATCCCACGCCCATCGCGGTGCGCAACGCCATCTGTCTCGACTGTCACGCCAAGGGCGACCGCCTCTTCTGGCGGGGCAGCGCCCATGCCAGCCGCGACGTCGCGTGCACAAGCTGCCATCGGGTGATGGAAAACATCTCGGCGAGGCACAACCTGGCCAAGGTGAACGAGATCGAGACGTGCGGGACGTGTCATCTGCAGAAGCGTGCGCAGCAGCTGCGCTCGTCCCACATGCCGCTGCGCGAGGGCAAGATGTCGTGCAGCTCCTGTCACAACCCGCATGGCACGGTCTCGCAGGCGCTGCTGAAAGAGGGCTCCCCGAACGAGACCTGCTACACCTGCCACGCCGAGAAGCGCGGGCCGTTCCTCTGGGAGCACGCGCCCGTGTCCGAGAGCTGCATGAACTGCCACGAGCCCCATGGCACGAACCACGAGAAGCTGCTCAAGGTCGCGATGCCGCGGCTCTGCCAGCAGTGCCACGTCCTGCCGGGTCATCCGAGCAACCCCTACGGCACGGATGCCCCCTCGCTCAAGTTCGTCGTGGCGCGTCAATGCGCGAACTGCCACACGAACGTTCACGGCTCGAATCATCCGGCGGGCAGGTTCTTCGCACGGTAGGCGCGAGCCCATGACGGCGACGCGAGAGACATGGCTGGCGGTGGTCGTGGCGCTCGCGCTCCTGACCCGGGTCGGGTCGGCCTCGGCTCAGGTCTCGCTCGGACCGGTCAATCTGGAAGGAGACGTCGAGGCCGGCGTCCGTCTGCTTCCCGAGAGACCGTCCCCGGCGAACCGGCAGAAGCTCGAGGAATACCGCGACATCACGCAGGGCGCCTTCCTCGCCAACCTGCAGCTGAGGATCTTCACCCCCGACGAGAAGTATTCCCTCGACGCCCTCGGCTCGAAGTGGGGACAGCAGGACCAGAAGTTCGGCGTCGGCCTCAATCGCCTCGGCCTGTGGAGCCTGGGGTTGTCGTGGGACGAGACTCCGCACCTGTACTCCACGACGGCGCGGATGCTCGAGTCGGAGGCCGCGCGCGGCATCTTCACGCTGCCGGCTCCGCGGCCGCCGCTCACGGCCTACAACTTCGGCCGTCGCCTCGACGAGGTGGGCGTGCGCTGGGACACGGCAAAGTTCTCGTTCTCGCTCACGCCCACGCCCGACCTCGAGCTGCGCGCGGACTACACCCGCATCCACAAGAATGGCGACCGGCCCCTCGGCATGCCGTTCGGGGGCCCCGGGAGCAACCTCCTGGAGACGCTCGAACCCATCGACCAGACCATCCACAATCTCCGGCTCAGCGCGAGCTTCGCCCACGACCGGTGGCAGCTCCGGCTGGGGTACGCGCTGTCGATGTTCGACAACGGCAACCGCATCGTCACCGCGGACAACCCGTGCTTCGGGCTGCCGGCCGCGGTGACGGCGACGTCGCCCGGCTGTGGTCCCGACGCCGCGGGCGCCCAGCCGACCGGCGGCGTCTCGCTGCCGCCGTCGAACCAGGCGCACAACTGGAGCATCGCGGGCGGCGTGAACCTGCCGATGGACACGCGACTCAGCGCGCACGTGGCCTACGGGCTGCGCTTGCAGGACGCCAGCTTCCTGCCCCAGACCGTCAACCCGGCGCTCGTCTCGCCCCTGCTCGGGTTGCCGGCCCGGAGCCTCGATGGCACGGTGGCCACGACGCTCGTGAGCCTGCAGGCGGTCACCCGCCCTCTGCGTCCGCTCACGCTGACGGCGAAGTACCGGTACTACGACTACAACGACCTCACGAAGGAGCTGGAGTTTTTCGGCCGCGCTCTCAACGACCGCATCGTCCTGGCGGAGACGGTCAAGGCGCTGCGCCCGGACTACACGAAGCAGAACGCCGACCTCGACGCCCGGTGGCGGTTCGGTAACCCCCTGGCCATCACCGTCGGCACGGGGTGGGAACGCTGGGACCGCAATGAAAAAGTCCGGGAGGTCCCGACCAGCGACGAGTACTTCGGCAAGGTCGTGATCGACTACACGCCGTCGGAGTGGTTGATGGTACACCTCACCTATCGGCCGTCGGCCCGCCGCATCGACGAATACAACACCTGGGCCCACTACAGGTCGCTCCACGTCGACCCGCTCACGACCCCCGCCGGCAACCAGTCGCCCCTGCTCCGGAAGTACGACGAGGGCGAGCGCGACCGCCAGCGGATCGACCTGCTCCTGCAGATCGCCCCGAGCGAGAGGCTGAGCGGGACCATCAACGTCGGCTGGAAGAACGACGACTACCTCCGATCGCCGCTGGGTCTCCAGCAGGCGACCTCGTGGTCGGCCGGCGCCGATATCACGTTTGTGCCGTTCGAGCGTGTGAGCCTCGTCGCGGGCTACGTTCGTGAATGGATCTTCGAGAGGCAGCGCTCGCGCAGCGGTGCCGACGCCGTCGACGACTGGCTTTCGGACAACGCCGACACCATCGACACCGCCCACGTCGGGCTGAAGGCGAAGCTGTCAGAGGCGCTCGACTGGACGCTGGGCGCCAATTACTCGACGGCCACCGGCACCGTCCAGACGCGCAATCCCGGCTCCAGCGGCGGGACCGCGAAGCACTTCCCCGCTTTCGTCGACTCGCTTCTCCGGCTCGATACCGCGCTGCGCTACCGCTACCGGGACAACTGGACCGCCAGCCTCGGGTACGTGTACGAGACCTTTGCCCAGCGCGACTGGCGCACCGATACGATCAACCCCTTCGTGCCGGCCGTGGGATCGTCGATCTTCCTGGGCAACCGGACCAACGGCTACGACGCGCACATCGTGGCCGTCACGCTCGGCTACCGCTTCCGATGAGACGCTTCGCTCTCACGGCGGTCGTCGCCGCCGCGCTCGCCGGATGCGCGTCGGCATCGCCGTACGCCACCGGCGCCTACTGCACGCCGGCCGGTGTTCGCACGACACCGACCGCGGGGGTGGGCGGGCTCGTGGCCTCCGTCAACGCGCTGCCCGCGGCCGGCGCGTGCGGGCCGCTACAGCAGGCTGGATCGCACGGACGGGAACCAGCCCAGCAACGGTGAGTCGTCGCAGACGATGGTCTCGTCGCGCACGGCGCCGGTGGAGACGAGGCACAGCGGCACGCCGATCAGCTCCTCCAATCGCTCGAGGTAGCGCCGGGCCTTGGCGGGCAGATCGCCCTCGTGCTTGGCGTGGCTGGTCGGCGCCATCCATCCGGACACCTCCTCGTAGACGGGCTCGGCCTCTTTGAGCGCCGTCTCGTCCTCCGGGAACTCGGTGAGGAAGTCGCCGCGGTAGCGGTAGCCCGTGCACACCTTCACGGTCTCGCAGCGGTCGAGGATGTCGAGCTTGGTGAGCGCGACGGTGTCGAGACCGTTGATGCGTGCCGCGTAACGGAGGACCACGGCGTCGAACCAGCCGCAGCGGCGCGGGCGCCCGGTGGTGGCCCCGTACTCGTTGCCGCGGGTCCGGATCTCCTCGGCGATCGGCCCGGTCATCTCCGTGGGAAACGGCCCGCTGCCGACCCGGGTCGTGTACGCCTTGGCCACGCCGAGGATGCCGTGGATCTTCGTCGGCGGAACGCCCGTGCCGGTGGCGGCCCCCCCGGCCGTCGTCGACGACGAGGTCACGTAGGGATATGTTCCGTGGTCGAGGTCGAGCATCGTCGCCTGCGCGCCCTCGAAGAGGACCGAGTAGCCGCCCTCGATCCACCGGTGCAGCAGCAGCGCGGTGTCGGTGATGTAGGGCGCGAGCCAGCCCGCATAGCGCAGGTAAGGGTTGAGGATCCCCTCGACGGTGAACGTCTGCGCATCGTAGATCTCGCTCAGGATGCGGTTCTTCTGCGCGATGTTCGTCTCGAGCTTGTCGCGGAACAGCCGCTCGTCGAGCAGGTCGGCCATGCGGATGCCGACACGCGCGGCCTTGTCGATGTAGGCCGGGCCGACGCCCTTGCCGGTGGTCCCGATGCGACGCGCGCCCAGCTTGGCCTCCGAGGCGCGGTCGAGGGCCGGGTGATACGGCATGATCACGTGCGCATTCTTCGAGATGAAGAGGTTGCCGTCGAGCGTGATGCCCCGGCGCACGAGCGTCTCCATCTCCTCGATCAGCGCGGCGGGGTCGATGACGACGCCGCAGCCGATCACGCAGCGACAGCCGGAATGCAGGATGCCCGACGGGATGGAGTGCAGCACGTACTTCTCGCGGCCGACGACGACGGTGTGGCCGGCGTTGTTGCCGCCCTGGTAGCGGACGACGACGTTGACGTGCGGGGTCAGCACGTCGACGACCTTGCCCTTGCCCTCGTCCCCCCACTGCGTCCCCACCACCACGATGTTAGGCATTGGTCACTCCTCCGGGCGGCGGGGGACGAGCCCCCGCCCTGCGGTTCGTCCAAGATCCTCGAACACTTGCTCGGGCCGCTCCAGCATCTGCCGGATCGGCACCGTTCGCTCCGTCCCCGCCGCGAGGTCGAGGACCAGCGCTTCGCCGTCACGCGTTCGCGCGCTGCCGATCACCACGGCGCGCGCGGCGCGCTGGCTCCGGGCGTACGCCAGGGAGTCGGGCAGCGCCCGCGTCACGATGTCGCGGGACACGGAGGCCCCGAGGTCCCGGAGCCGCCGGGCCAGCGACAGCGCCGCCGTCTTGTCCCGCGTGGAATCGACGATGAAGAAGCCGGGGCCGGGCAGCGGCACGACGACTCCCTGCGCTTCCATCACCGACAGCGCGCGGGCCACGTCGAAGGCGAAGCCGACCGCGGGACACTCGTAGCCGAAGCGGCCGAGCATCTGGTCGTAACGTCCGCCCGCGGCCACGGAGGCGCCGAAGTCGGCCACGTACGTCTCGAAATACATCCCCGAGTAGTAGTCGAAGCCGCGGACCTCGCCGAGATCGAGCAGGACGCAGTCCGCGAGCCCGTAGATCCCGAGGAGGCGGTACACCTCGACCAGGTTCGCGAGCGCGCGCTCGGCGCGCGGGGTCCGCGCGAATGTCGCCGCGCGCTCGAGGACGTCCGCCCGCCCGAAGAGCGTCGGCAGCGCGAGCAACGCCTCGGCCACCGGGGCCGGGGCCGCCAGCTCCTCCACCAGCTTCTCGAGCGCGGCCGGATCCTTGCGACCGAGCGCGGCCCGCACGTCGCGGGCCTGCTCGTCGGTCGCCGCCGTCTCCTCCATGAGCCCGCGGAAGAAATCCGGGTGACCGACGTCGATCTGGAACCGCGACAGCCCGAGGGCCGAGAGCCCCTCGACCGTCATGGCCAGCACCTCCACCTCGGCCTCGGGCTTGTCGAGGCCGATCAGCTCCACGCCGGCCTGGTAGAACTCGCGGTAGTGCGAGAGCCGGGGCTCGTCGTAGCGAAACACGTTCGTCACGTAGCCGAGACGCAGGGGCTTGGGCTCGTCCCGCATTCGTGTGGCCACGATGCGCGCGATCTGAGGCGTGATGTCCGCGCGCAGAGCGAGCAGGCGGCCGGTCTCCCGGTCGACGAGCTTGAACATGTCCTCCTGCACGACGGCATCGGTGCCCACCGAGAGCACGTCGAAGAACTCGAACGTGGGCGTGACGATCTCCCGGTACCCCCAGCGCCCGAAGACCTCGAACAGCCGCGACTCGACGTGGCGCTTGCGATGGGCCTCGTCGGGCAGATAGATCCGCGCGCCCTTGGGCAGCTGCGTCGACGGCTTCATGAGCGCCCCTCGGGCTCGAGATGGGCCAGCGTGTTCACGCGGTGCACGGTGGCCCAGTCGTCACGGTACTCGATCTCGGAGATGCCCGCGGGCGAGGCCTCGACCGACCACAGCCGCTCGGGTCCGAGCCCCAGCGCGGCAAGGACGAGCAAGCGTGTGACGACCGCGTGGCTGACGAGCACCACCGTCTCCTTGTCGTGCGTCGCCCGCAGCGTCGCCAGGGCCCGCGACACGCGCTCGGCGACGGCCGTCAACGGCTCGCCCCCCGGTCGGGCGAAGCGCTCGGGCGTCGTGCGCCAGACGGCGTAGTCCTCGGGGAAGCGATGCGCCACCTCCTCGCGGGTCAGGCCTTCCCAGTCGCCGAAGCCCATCTCGCGAAAATCGGTCTCGACCTTCAGCGGGACTCCCAGCGCGGCAGCGAGCGGCTCGGCCGATTCGCGGGCGCGGCCGAGCGGGCTCGCGTAGACGACCGCGATCGACGCCCCGGCGAGGGCCGGGGCCAGGGCCGCGCACTGCCGCCGGCCCTCGGCCGTCAGCGGGATGTCCCTCGATCCCGCGAACCGGCGCTCGCGGGACCAGGCCGTTTCCCCGTGCCGTATGGCGAGCAATCTCAGCTCCATGACAACCTGCCCATTCTATCCCCATTCGCGGCGCCGTCGGCAGCGGCCGATGCGGTATCCTTCGACCGATGCGACGCGCGATGCCCGGCCTCAGCCTCGTCCTCGCCGTGTTGCTGGCGGCGGGATGCGTGACGGTCGCCACCCCCGACCCGTCGGCGAACGCCATCGTGGTCAACGGGACGGGACGGATCGCGGTGGCTCCCGACACGGCGCTGCTGACCCTCGGCGTCGAGTCGCAGGCGGCCGGCCTCGCGGACGCGACGAGCGATGCCGCCCGGCGGATGAGCGCGGTCGTGGCCCGCGTGAAGGCGTTCGGGGTCGCGGATACCGACATCGCCACCGTGTCCTACTCGGTCGACCCCCGCACGGCGCCCAGCGATCCCGCGCGCCGGGACGAGCCGCCACGGATCGTCGGTTACCGCGTGACGAACGTCGCGCGGGTCACGGTCCGGAAGCTCTCGGACGCGGGCCCCATCCTGGACGTCGCGGTCGGCGCCGGCGCCAACGCCGTGCGAGGCATCCAGTTCACGCTCGCCGACAGCGACAAGGCGACGACGGACGCCCGGGCCAGCGCGGTCGGTGACGCGATGGTCAAGGCGCGCCAGTTCGCGGCCGCGGCGGGCGTGACGCTCGGTCCGGTGCTGTCGATCCGCGAGAGCGGCCTCTCGGCGCCGACGCCGCTGCCTCGCGGGGCATTCCGGATGGAAGCGACCCCCATCGAGCCCGGCCAGCTGGAAGTCGTGGTGACCGTCGAGCTCCGGCAGGCGATCCACCGGTAGATCACGTCAGGATCTCGGTGAGCGCTCGGCCCTCGACGCGACCCATGTCGAGGCCGAGGATGGTCGCGATGGTCGGCGCGACGTCGCGGCTCTCGATGAGCGGCAGCTCGAGTCCCCGGCAGATGCCGGCGCCGGCAGCGGCGAACAACGCGTGGTTTGCCGGAAGGCTTGCCCGCTGGCCGTGCGTGCCGCGGTGGTGCGGCCGGTCGGTCTCCTCGTCTCCGACCGCGTCGTCCGCGAAGAGATAGCCCTCGGCCGCCTCGATCAACACGTCGCCGACCTGCCGGTGCTCGGCGGGCGTCGGCAGCCCGAGGCTCGCGTACTCTTCCGCCGTCCACACCGCGGCGACCCCGGGAATCTTCCCGAGCTCGGCCGCCACGTCCCGCACGGTGCGGGCGTGCCCCGCGCCCTCGCGCACGTAGACATACGCGGCCCCGTGGTTCATGACGACGCGCGCCTCGGCGTGGGCGATCCTCCCGTCGGCATCCACGTCGAGCAGCCCGAGCGTGCGCAGGCGCACGTTCGGTCGGATCTCGCGCGTCACGGGCAAGAACCCGTGATCGGAGACGACGAAGACGGTCGTCTCCTCCGGGTCGGGAAGCGTCGCCAGGAGCTGGGCGATCCGCTCGTCCACGTAGGCGAGCGCCCAGTACGCCTCGGGAGAGCGCGGGCCGTACAGATGCTGCAGGCTGTCGACGCAGAGGAAGTGGACGAGCAAGAGATCGGGCGCGTGACGGTGGATCACGTGGCGCGCGACGTCGGCCACCATCGCGTCCTTCAGGAAACGCTTGGGAAGCTGGGCCCACTCGCCCTGTCGGTCCATCGGATAGCCCAGCGCGGCCAGCTCGCCCCAGACGGCGGGTGCCGTGTGGCCCTCGAAGACCGCCTGATCCTTGAAGAACGGCAGGTTGAACGCGAGGGAGGCCGCGTGCCGCGTCGCCGGCCAGTCGACGGCGGCCACGCGCAGACCGGCAGCGTGCGCCCGGTCGTAGAACGTCGGCACGCGGATCAGGTCGGCGGCGTCGTAGATGGGATCACCGGTGAGGTCCTCGGCCCGGCCCGTCGCGCGATTCAGGACGTGGTTACCGACCACGCCGTGGATGCTCGGCCCCACTCCGGTGACGAGGCTCACGTGGGTCGGCCACGTCGTGCTCGGAAACACGGTCTGCATTCCGGACGCCACGACGCCGCGCTCGGCGAGGCGGCGAAGCGTGGGCAGACGCGCGGCCGGGTCTCGCCAGTAGAAGGCGGCGAAGCCGTCGATGCTGATGACGAGCGCGCGCGGCCTGGTCAGGACTTCTCGGCGAAGACCTTCTGCGCGGCGCGGACGCCGGCGCCGAAGTCCACGGGCTGGCCCAGCTCGGCGAGCACCTGCTCGAGCGCGGCGACGGCGATGATCACGTCGGTCTCGGCGGCGTAGCCCATGTGGCCGATGCGGAAGATCTTGCCCTTCGTGGGGCCACGGCCGCCGTCGATGGTGATGTTGTGCCCGGTGGCGAAGCCCGCCACCACCCGGTCGGCGTCGAGACCCGGCGGCACCTGCACGGCGGTGAGGGCGGGGCTCGGCGTCGCCTTGGGAAACAGCGTGAGACCGAGCGCCTCGGCGCCGGCGCGGGTGGCGCGCGAGAGCCGGTCGTGACGCCGGAGCACGTTACCGAGCCCCTCGGCCTCGATCATGCGCAGCACCTCGCGCAGGCCGACCATGATCGACACCGCCGGCGTGAACCGCGCCTCGTTCTTCGCCGCGTACTTCCGCTCCTCGGACAGATCCAGGTAGAACTTCGGCAGGGTGGAGCGCTTGGCCGCGCTCCACGCCTTGTCGCCGAGCGCCAGCACCCCGAGGCCCGGCGGCAGCATGAGCCCCTTTTGCGAGGCGGACACGACGACGTCGAGCGACCACGCGTCCATCTGCACGTCGGCGATGCCGAGGCTCGAGACGGCGTCGACGATCAGGATCGCGTCGGTGCCGCGCGTGATCTGCGCGTACGCCCGCACGTCGTGCAGCACGCCCGTCGACGACTCGCTGTGCTGGACCAGGACCGCCTTGACGTCCGGGTGGGCGCGCAGCGCCTCGGCGATGCGCTCGGGCGCCACCGTCTCGCCGTGCGGGGCTTCGAGCTCGACGATCTGCAGACCGAACGCCCGGGCGATGGCCAGCCAGCGCTGCGCGAAGGCCCCGGCGTTCACCACGACGACGCGGTCGCCGGCCGAGAGCGTGTTCGCGACGGCGGCCTCCATGGCGCCCGTGCCCGTGCAGGCCGGAGTCAGCACGTCCTGCCGCGTCTGGACGAGGCGTCCGAGCCCCGCGCGCACCTCGCGGAAGAGCGCGTCGTACTCGGGGGTCCGGTGGTGGATCATCGGCCGCGCCATGGCGAGCAGCACCTCGCTCGGCACGGGCGTCGGCCCCGGCGCCATCAGGTGGTACTTCTTCATGCGTCCCTCCTCGGAGACGATGTTATCGGGTCGGTGGCGTGACCCGCAACCCGCTGACCTCGACGCGATGCGGACCGGCGGAGCGGCCGAGAGCGGTGACGAAGATCGCGTCCGATCCCTGGGCGGCCGGGGAGAAGAACTTCACGACCTCGTGATCGTAGAAGGTGAGCCCCGAGGCCCCCAGCCCCAGCGCGTAGGCCCCGAGGTAGGCGCGGCCGCCGACCAGGCCCGCTTCCAGGTTGACGAGGCGATACCCGCGATCGCCGAAGGCGGCGAGCACGTCGTCGAGCGGCGAGAGGAAGTACATCACGGCGGCGGCGTCCGCGCCCAGCGCCTGCTCGAGACAGAGATACCCCGACTGCCGGCGATACTGGCCCTCGGACAGGATTTCGAGGGCGTGGGGCTCGGGCCAGTAGCGGACAGCGCCCGCGGGCAGGCCCTCGACGCCGTTGAGGATCAGGTAGAGATCCACGAGCCCACCCGGCACATCGCGGTCCACCGGGCGTGTCGCCCACCACAGGATCGTGGAGAGGTCCGCCGCCGTGATCGATCCGTGCGAGAACTGGCGCGTGGATCCGCGCCGCTGGATCGTCTCGCCGAGCCCGCGCCCGGCGACGTCGCGGGGTGGCGGCAGCGTCGTCAGCGCCCCGCGCGGCTGCCGGCGCGGCGGCGCTCCGCGCGCGCGCCAGCTCGCGACCTCCGCCGGACTCGTCAGGCTCGACGCGTCGATGTTGGCGCGAAGCTCGGGATAGTCCACTTCGTCGGAGGACAGCGGAATGGCCTGGTGGCGGATGGCGTCGAGCCTGCCCGCGGGCGGAGCCGGTGCGCCTTCGGGGCCCAGTGAGACCAGCTCGAGCGCGGCCTCGCGCGCCACGTCGAGGCCGAGGAGACGATCGACGGCGGCGTCGACGAATCCGGTGACGAGGCGGGGCGCGGCGCCCATCGCGTCGCCCGCGGCCAGCAGGTTCGCGAGCATCGTGCCCGAGTCCCAGAACAGATGCCGGTACCCGCGCGCCTGGTATTTCCAGGTGTTGCGCCAGTAGATCGCGGAGAGGACGACGATGGCCGCGCGCCGGGCGAGGCGGTCGTCGGCGGCCGCCTCCGCGAGCGCCGCCCGCACGTCGCCGGTCCTCAGGCATCGCAGGGCGAAGTCACCGGGTCCGAAGTGATAGAGCCCGGGCGCGAGCCCCTCGACGTCGCCGGCGGCGACGTACACCTCGGTCTGGTAGAGCGCGCCCGTCGACGCCGCGGCCCGGAACAGGACCTCTCCGCCGCCGGGGTACGTCTTCTTCCTGGTGACGCCGGCCGCCAGGTACAGGAGCGCGGCGAGCCGCTCGAGGTCGAGCCGCCGCGACACTGCCCGTCGGGTGGGATCGAGAGCGGCGAGCGCGTCGACGGCGACGGGATCGAAAGCGCGCGGCAACGAAAGCGCCGGCAGATCCGTGTACACCTTGAAGGGAAACGGCTTGATGTCCCACTCGAGCGTGTGCGTGCTCGTCCGCACCGACTGCGGCGAGTGCGCGCTCGCATCGTGGAACTGACGAGCGAAGCTCGTCAATCGGTGGGGGGTGTCGGGGAGGAGCGGCGATCGCTCCCCCCGACATTAAACAAATACGGCGGCCGGAAGATTCCTCGTTCGGTGATGATCGCGGTGATCAGCGACGCCGGGGTGACGTCGAAGGCCGGATTGAACACCGGCGATCGGGCCGGCGCCGTCTGCTGCGCGCCGATCCGGCGCACCTCGTCCCCATCACGCTCCTCGATCGGGATCGCCGCCCCCGCGGGCAGCGTGGGATCGATGGTCGACCACGGGGCCGCGACGTAGAAGGGCACGCCGTGATGGCGCGCCAGGACCGCCACGCCGTAGGTCCCGATCTTGTTCGCGGTGTCGCCGTTGGCCGCGATGCGGTCGGCGCCGACGATGACGAGGTCGACGTCGCCTCGCGCCATGATCGAGGCCGCGGCGACGTCGGCGATCAGCCGGTGGGGAATGCCCTCGCGGTCGCACTCCCAGGCGGTGAGCCGCGAGCCCTGCATCACCGGCCGCGTCTCGTCCACCCACACGAGCGCGACCTTGCCCTGCGCGTGGGCCGAGCGGATGACCCCGAGCGCGGTGCCGTAGCCCGCGGTGGCGAGCGCGCCGGCGTTGCAGTGCGTGAGGATCCGCGCTCCCGGCGCCACCAGCTCGGCGCCGTGGTCGCCGAGGGCGCGGTTGGCCGCCACGTCCTCCGCGAGGATCGCCTGCGCCTCGGCGAGCAGACGGCCGCGCAGGGACGAGAGCGGCTCGGCATGTCCCGCGAGCACCGTCCGCCGCATCCGGTCGAGCGCCCAGAAGAGGTTGACCGCGGTCGGTCGCGTGGCCGCCAGGCCCTTGAGGGCTCCATCGAGATCGGCGAGCAGGTCGTCGAAGGACTCGGCCCGGCTCTGCCGCGCGGCCAGCGCGACGCCGAAGGCGGCGGTGACGCCGATGGCGGGCGCCCCCCGCACGACGAGGGTGCGGATCGCGTCGGCGACGTCTTCCCAGCGACGGTACTCCCGCGTCACCTCCTCACCGGGTAACCGCGTCTGGTCGAGGAGGAGCAGCCGGTCGTCGGACCAGCGGACGGGAGCGATCACGCGGCTCAGATCCGTTGCGGCGCTCGGCGGATGACCGCGCGGAGGCCCTCGAGCGGGCTCGCGTCCAGCTCGAAGGTCCACGCCTGTCCGCGATCGTCGAGCCAGCCGTCGATCGTGACGCCGCCTCGCCCGAGCCGGCCGGTCACCGTGCCGCTCGTCGGTCCCAGCGGTCCATCGACACGGCCGCCCAGCGTCACGCGGTCCTCGCCCCAGCGCAGGCTCAGATCGAACACCGAGTTGAGCTCGCCGGCCTCCGCGAACGGCGTCGCCAGCAGCAGCGCACCGGTGAGCAGTGTCGCGCCCATCACCACCTTCATCATCGCGTCCCCTCCGCTCGCTGGCCCCGATCCGTGAGCCGGGCCCGCACTTCCGCCTCCGTCACGCCGTCGATCCGCACGACCTTGTCGCGTCCGCGCTCGCCGCGCACGACGCGGATCGCGGAGGGCGCCACCCCGAGGGCGTCCGCGAGCACCCGGCGCAGGGCGTGATTCGCCGCGCCGTCGACGGGGGGCGCCGTGACCGCCACGCGCAGCACGTCGGCCTCGGACCAGCCGACGATCGCCTGCCGCGATGCCCGCGGCTGCACGCGCACGCGGAGCATCGCGCTCTCAGCCGGTATCGCCGCCGCCCGCGCCGCCGAGATCCGCGGAGAGCGTCCGGTCGTACCGCTCGACGGTCGCCCGCAGCTCCTCGATGAGCTGGCGCCGCAGGCGCTTGAGGCTCTGGATCTCGACGCGTAGCTTGGCCTCCTCCGAACGCGCTTCCTCCATCAGCTTCTCGGCGTTGAGCGACGCCTCGCGCAGGGCCAGCTGGGCGTCCCGCTTGGCGCTCTCCTTCATCTCGTCGGCCAGCCGCTGGGTCGTCACCAGCGTGTCCTTGAGCATCTTCTCCGTCTCGGTGACCGTGCGCGAGCGCTCCTCGTGACCGTGGAGCTGCTCGCGGAGCGCGGCGCTCTCGCGCAGCAGGCCCTCGTAGTCCTCGGCGACGTCGTTGAGGAAGGCGTCGACCTCGCGAGGGTCGAACCCGCGGAAGGTCTTCACGGTGAACTGTTGCTGCCGGATGTCGACGGGGGTGAGACGCATCGAGACCTCCGGGCCTACCTCAGGCTCACGGCGAGATCGCGCAGCGAGCCGATGAGGAAGGACTCGAGGAAATAGATCGCCAGCAACACGATCATCGGCGAGAGATCGAGGCCCATCTGGAACGTCGGCAGCCGGTCGCGGATGGGACGCAGCACCGGCTCCGTCGCCCGGTAGAGGAAGCGCACGATGGGATTGGAGGGGTCGGGGTTGACCCACGACAGCACGGCGCGGGCGATGATCATCCAGAAGTAGGCCCAGCACACGATCTCCAGCAGCCGCGCCACGGCCAGCACCAAGTTGCTCGCGACGAACATCAGGCGGGGCCCCGCCCCAGCTCCCGTGAGCGCTGGGTGGCGCGCTCCACCGCCAGCATGAAGGTGTGGCGGATGCCGCCCTCCTCCAGCGCGTGGACGCCCGCGATGGACGTGCCGCCGGGGGAGCTCACCATGTCCTTCAGGGCCCCGGGATGCATGCCGGTCTCGAGCATCAGGCGCGCGGCGCCCAGCACGGTCTGGGTGGCCAGCGTCATCGCGGTGATGCGATCGAGCCCCATCTTCACGCCGCCGTCGGCGAGGGACTCGATGACCAGCGCCACGAAGGCGGGGCCCGAGCCCGACAGCCCGGTGACGGCGTCCATCAGGTCCTCGTCGAGGATCACGACCCGACCCACCGCGCTGAAGATCTCCCCCGCCGTGTCGAGGTCGCCCGGCTCGAGCCCGTCGGCCTTGGCGATGGCGGTCACGCCCTCGAGGACCAGGGCCGGCGTGTTCGGCATCACGCGGATGAGCCGCGCCTCCTTGCCGAGCGCGGCGCGGATCGTCATCGTCGAGACCCCGGCGGCGATCGAGATCAGGAGCTTCTTCCTCGACACCGCGGCGCTGATCTGCCGGACGACGGGCGCCATGATCTGCGGCTTGACGGCCAGGATGACGACGTCGGCCTGCCGCACCAGCTCGGCGTTGTCCTGCAGGAGCTGAATACCATATTGCTGGTCGAGCGCGCGCAGCCGCTCGATCCGCACGTCGCTCGCGTAGATCGCTTCCGGCGGGACGAGGTTCGCCGCGACCAGTCCCTTGATGAGCGCCTCGCCCATGTTGCCGCCCCCGATGAACCCGACCTTCTGCCCTTTGATGCTCACGTGTCGCCCTTCCTGGTGGGTGCCGCCCGCGCGGGCCGCGCACCGAAGATGGCCGTCCCTACCCGCACCATCGTGGCGCCTTCCTCGATCGCGATCTCGAAGTCGGCGCTCATCCCCATCGAGAGATCCTTGAGGCCATGCCGCTCGGCGAGCCGACGCAGCGTCTCGAACCACCGCCGGGAGTCCTCCGCGCGCTCGACGATCGGCGGGATGGCCATGAGACCACGCACCCGCACGTGCGTGAGACCGCCGATCGTGCCCAGGGCCGCCTCCACCGCGTCGGGGACGAATCCGCTCTTCGAGGGCTCGTCGGCGACGTTGACCTCCAGGAGCGTCTCCACCACCCGTCCCCGCGCCCCCGCGCGACGCTCGATCTCCTGCGCCAGCTCCACGCGATCCAGCGAGTGGATGACGTCGAACAGCTCGAGCGCGTCCCTGACCTTGTTGGTCTGCAGGTGGCCGATCAGATGCCACGGCACCGGCCGGCCGAGGACCTTGATCTTCTCCTTCGCCTCCTGGACACGATTCTCGCCGAGTGCCGCGAGGCCGGCTTCCACGCCGAGACGGACGCGCTCCACGGGGACCGTCTTGGACACGCCGATCAGCAAGATGTCCTCGGGCCGACGCCCCGCGCGCTCCGCCGCCCGCGCGATGCGTTCGCGGACGGCGGCGAGGTTACGGCGAAGGGTGTCCAGATCACTCATGACCGCAGGGCGATTCTAACGCACCCGTCTCCGATCCGGTATCGAGTGTCCACGCGGGATCTCTGCCGTCCAATGGGATCTAACTCGCTGATATGATCACGACGGCGCTTCTCTGTAGGCGGGTGGAGGTGCATTCATGAGCCGGTTGCGCAAACACTCATTGGCGGTCATCCAGGCCCTCGCGATCTCGCTGCTCTCGGGCGCCTGCGTCACCGCGTCGCGATCGACATCAGCCGAACCGTCTCCGCAGATCACGCGGCCGGGTCAGGTCGTCGAACCCGGGCACGTCCCTGCCGTCATCGACCGACGACTCGACGGAATCCGGGTGCCGTTCGTCGCGAATCATGGGCAGATCGATCGTCGAGTCGCCTACTATGCGCCGACGTTCGCCGGCACGCTGTTCGTCACCGATGCAGGCGAGCTCATCTATGCCCTGCCGAACCGTCGCTCTGGTCTCGCGCTTGAGAAGCTCTCAGCGTCCATGGGGTCAGACTGGAGTCTGACCGAGAGTTTGCGGGATGGCGACGTGCGCCCCGTGGGCCAAGAGCGGAGCGCGACCGGGGTCAGCTATTTTCTCGGAAACGATCCCGCGGGCTGGCACGCGCACATCCCGACCTATGACGCGTTGAGCTTGGGCGAAGTGTGGCCGGGCATCGGGGTGTCGCTGCGGGCCCGCGGACGCAGCATCGAGAAGGTCTTCACCGTCTCCCCCGGCGCCTCGGTGGATCGTATCCTCATCGACGTGGGCGGCGCGCGCACGCTCACGGTGGATTCTGCAGGCGGGCTGGTCGCGCACACCGAGCCGGGCCCCGTTCGCTTCACCCCGCCCGTTGCCTATCAAGAGCGGAACGGCGTGCGTCGCTCCATCCCGGTCGCCTACGCAGTGAGGGGGCACGAGTATGGCTTCACCGCGGGTGAGTACGACGCGACACTGCCCCTGGTGATCGACCCGCTTCTGCAATCGACTTACCTCGGGGGCAGCGCCGAGGACACGGCGTATGCGGTGGCCATCCACCCGACGACTGGCGACGTCTACGTGGCCGGCGCCACCTATTCAGGGAACTTCCCTAAGACCAGCGGCGGAGCGCAGTCGACGTTCGGCAGTCCGCTGTTCTGTGATACTCGCCCCATGAGCGACGCGTTCGTCGCTCGGCTCGACAGCACGTTGACGACGCTCGCGCAGTCGACGTACCTGGGCGGGACGGGCTCGGACACGGCATATGCTCTCGCGATCCACCCCACGAACGGCGATGTCTACGTCGCCGGAAACACGGCTTCGAGCAACTTCCCCGGCACGACCGGCGGGGCGCAGCCGACGTATGCCAGCCCCGACAATCCGTGCATCGGCGGCGATGGTTTCGTGGCTCGTCTCACGAGCAGCCTGACCGGGCTCACGCAGGCCACCTACCTCGGGGGTAGTCGCATTGACCGGGCGTATGGCCTGGCGATTCACCCGGCGACGGGTCATCTGTACGTGACCGGCGAGACATCGTCGTCCGATTTCCCGGGTACCATCGGCGGCGCGCAGGTCTTTCTCAGCGAGCCGTTCACGACGAACGCCTTCGTCGCCCGGGTCGCGGGCGATCTCAAGAGCCTGATCCAGGCCAGCTATCTCGGGGGCGGCGGTGACATCGCGTTCGCCGTCGGCATCGGGCCGACGACCGGCGATGTGTATCTCGCCGGGTACACGGCCTCGACGAACTTCCCGGGCACCATCGGCGGCGCGCAGCCCAATCCGGGCGGGCGTGCAGATCCCTCGATCGGTGATGCGTTCGTCGCCCGGCTCCCGAGCAGCCTGACTGCCCTCACGCAGGCGACCTACCTCGGAGCTTGGGGCTACGACAGGGCGTACGCGCTCGCGATTCATCCGGGCACGGCCGACGTATACGTGGCCGGGGTGACGAGCTCCCTCGACTTTCCCGGGACCGCCGGTGGCGTGCAGCCGCACTATGGCTGGGGGCACCTCTACGGAGATGCCTTCGTCGCCTACCTGTCAAGCGACCTGACGCTGCTTCGCAACGCCACCTACCTCGGTGGTACCGGTGACGATCGGGCGTGGGGCCTCGCCATCGACCCGGGTACCGCGAACGTCTACGTGTCCGGCCTCACGGATTCCAGTGACTTCCCGGGAGCCATCGCCGCCGGCACGTTTGTGGCTCGTCTCAATCAGACATTGACCGCGCTCCAGGCGACGTCCTTCGGGGACAGCGCGCCGTTCGGTGATGGCACCGCGAAGAACGCGGTCACGATCCACCCGAGCACGGGCGAGATCTACGTGGCTGGCGGCACTGCCTCCACGACCTTTCCTCAGACGGTTGGAGGTGCACAGCCGACTTACGGCGGGGGGATCAGCGACGCCTTCGTGACCCGACTGACGTTCGCTGGTCCGCTCATGGGAGCCGGCGCGACCGTGACGTTCGTGACCAGTCAGCCCCCGACGCCCGTCACGCTGGACCCGGGGCTCGTGTTGTTCCAGGGCACGAACCTCGTCAGCGCAACGGTCTCGATCTCGATGGGATTTCGCTCCGGCGATACGTTGTCGGCGGACACGACGGGGACGGCGATCGCGGCCGCCTATGACAGCGGGAGCGGGATCCTGTCGCTGATCGGGACCGACACGCTCGCCCACTACCAGGCCGTGCTCCGGACGGTCGCGTTCACGTCCGGGATCACCGCATCGATCAACAGCCGCCGGACGATCCTGTGGCACGTAGACGATGGGCTCGGAGGCAGCAACAGCGCGACGAGCACCGTCATCGTGGTACGCACCGCGCGCGACTTCAACGGCGACGGCAGGGCCGATGCGCTGTGGCGCGCCACGTCGGGTGACCTGGTGATGTGGCTGATGAACGGCGGCAGCATCACGAGCGAGATCCCTCTGGGTGAGGTGGCGACGACGTGGACGATCGTCGGGATCGGCGACTTCAACAACGACGGGAAGGCCGACATCCTGTGGCGCGATAGCTCCGGCAACGTGGCGCTGTGGCTGATGAACGCAGGCACCGTGACGGCGGCGCTCGGCCTGGGCAACGTGCCGACGACGTGGATCGCCCACGTCGGCGATTACAACAGCGACGGCCATGCCGACATTCTGTGGCGTGATGCCAGCGGCGGCGGCGTCTTCCTCTGGCTGATGAACAATGGAACGATCACCAGCAATCTCACGGTCGGCGCCGTCCCGACCAACTGGACGATCATCGGAACCGGCGACTTCGACGGTGATGGCAAGACGGACCTGCTGTGGAGAAGTGACGCGGGCAACGTCTCTCTGTGGCTGATGAGTGGCGGGACGGCCACCGCCAGCCTCGGCCTCGGAAACATCCCGAACGCCTGGCTTCCCTACATCGGGGATTTCGACGGCGACGGCCGCGCTGACATCCTGTGGCGCCACACGGCGTCGGGCAATCTGGCGCTCTGGCTGATGCGCGAGGGCACGGTCCTCGCGCAGTACGGGCTGGGCGCGGTGCCGACGACCTGGACCCTTGAACGAGTCAGCGATTTCAACGGCGATGGCCGGGTGGACATCCTCTGGCAGGACTCATCGGGAAACGTGGCTCTGTGGCTGATGAATGGACCGAGCGCGATCGGAGTCTTCGCGGTGAGGTCGATCACTCCCGGCGTCTGGTCGACCCAGTAGCGGACCCGACCGCGGAGGTGTGGCCAGCGGATCCTCCGGGTGGAGGATGGGCGTCCACTTGAGCCCGATGCGTGACAGATCGGGCGCGAGCACGTCCTCGCCATCCGGGCGCCCGCCGCGCTCGATCCAGGCGACGAGATCGTCGAACGCCCGCTCGCGCGTCTCGCCGTCGAACCCGCAGTGACTGGGCGCGCGCATCACGCGCTGCACCAGCAGGTGGTCCGTCCCGGCGGCGATCGTGCGGCGCCGGTACGATTGTCCCAGGCTCAGCGGGACCCACGCGTCGCCGGTCTCGTGCAGCGTGAGGAGCGGCGCCGTGAGCCGGCCGGTCCGTTCCGCGTAGACGGGGTTCGCGCTCGGTGAGCGGCCGTCCTGGGCCGGACGCAGCCGCCGGACGCGCGCGTTCAGCTCGACGGCCCTCGGGTCAGTTATCCGGGAGACGAGAAGGTTCAGGGTTCTGGCCCGGTGCGGGGCCGGCTGTCGAGGATATGCACACCGACCTCCGTGGGGATGATGCGTGTCACCTCGAAGCCGCCACGCCACAACAAGCGCCGGAATTCGTCTTCGGTCCGCTCCCCGCCGCCCAGGTGCACCATCATCCCCAGATCCAGGCTCACCGTCTCGGTCGACGCGTCCACGCGCGCGGGCATGATCTCTTCGACCACGAGGAGCCTGCCGGGGCTTCGCATGGCGCGGCGGCAGTTGTCGAGGAGTCGCACGCAGTGATCGTCATCCCAGTTGTGGAGCACCCACCGCAGGATGTAGGTATCGGCGCTGGGCGGCACGTCGACGAAGAAGTCGCCGCCGACCAGCCGGAGGCGCGCGGCGATCTCCGACGTCTGCAGTGACTTCGTGGTCCGGTCGATCACGGAGGGCAGATCGAAGATGACCCCGTGTATGTGGGGATGGGCGCGGAGGATGGTCGTGAGCAGGGTGCCGTTGCCGCCACCGACATCGACCAGGGTCTCGACGGAGGCAAAGTCATAGGCACGCACCACGGCCTGCGCGACCGGTGCCGTGGACACCGCCATCAGCCGATCGAAACACGCCCCGGCGTCGGCGTGACGATCCAGGTAGTCGTAAAATCGCCCGCCGAAGGCGTGCTCGAAGGCGATCCCGCCGGCTTGCACGGCGTGCAGGAGGGCGCTCCACGCCGGGACCTCGATCTCGCCGATACAGAGGACGTGGTCACGGAGCGAGTCGGCCGCGCCGATCCGCAGACATCTCCCCAGCGGTGTCAGCGAGAAGCTGTCGTCGTCCGCATGCCGGACCAGACCGCACCAGGCCAGGCCCCGCATCAGCCGGTACAACACGTGAGCATCGATGCCGGTCGCGCGAGCCAGCGTCTGCGCGTCCTTGCTGTCGTTCCCGACCAGGTCGACGAGACCCAGCTTGACGGCGACGTAGATGAGCTGTGACCTCTCGAAGCCGCGCATGATCCGGCGCAGCTCGGCGTGCGGCGGGAGCGCGACGTCTGGCCCCTCGGCCATCCTCAGGACCAGGACACGGCCAGGTGCTCGAGCGAGCGCAGGCTGAGGCTCGGGTGGTAGGTGACCCTCTCGGTCTCCAGCCGGAGCGTGGAGAATCGCCGGGCCAGGGCCGCGAAGGCTTCCTGGGCCTCGAGGCGCGCCAGGGTCGCCCCCAGGCAGTGATGGATGCCCATCCCGAAGGCGGCGTGGCGGTTGGCAGATCGCGAGATGTCGAACGCGTCCGGTCGTTCGAACACCTCCGGATCCCGATTCGCCGAGGCAATGCACCAGAGGATCCGGTCGTCCTTGCGCATGACCTTGCCTCGACGCTCCACGTCTGCCACCGCGATCCGCTGGAGCGCCTTGACCGGGGGATCGTAGCGGAGACACTCTTCCGTCGCCTGCGCCACCCGCGTCGACGAGGGCTTCCGGCGGAGCGACGCCCATTGCTCCGGGTGGCGGACGAACGCCAGGATCCCGTTGCCGATGAGGCTGATCGTCGTCTCATGACCGGCGAACAGCACCATGATGGCGTTGGCCAGGACCTCCTGTCGCGTGTAGACCCCGCGTCGCTCCCCTCCGGCGAGGGCGGACAGAAGATCCTCGCGGGGATCGGCCAGCCGCTCGGCGACCAGAGGGGACAGGTAGGCGGCCAGGTCTTCGATGGCGCCGACATACGTCTGCAGGCGATTGCCCGCGACGCTGTCGAGATCCAGCGCCTTTTGCGTCAGCCGCCGCACGAGCTGGCGATCCCCGGAGGGCAGACCGAGCATTTCGGCGATGACCAGGACCGGCAAGGGGACGGCAAAGTCCGCCACGACGTCCATCCCTCCGCGCGCCTCGGCCGCGTTCAGCAGGTCGTCGATCGTCGACGCGACCACGGGACGCCATCGCTCCGTGGCGCCGGCGGTGAACGCCCCGTGAATCACCTGCCGCATGTGGGTGTGGTCCGGCGGATCCCGATGCATGAATCGGTCGCCCATCCAGACCCGCATGACGCGATACAATTTCGTATCGTCCGCATCGATGGGGGGAAAGGGGGACCGGGGGTCGCGCTCGTACACGGCCGACGAGAACTGGTCCGGGTTCCGGGCGACCCACGCCACGTCGTCGTGGCGAGTGACGATCCAGACCTCATACTTGCCGTTCCAGTGGATGGGATCTTCCCGGCGCAGCCGGCCGAAATAGGTGTAGGGATCCGCCATGACGTCCGGGGCAAACAACTCATCATGCACAGTGGCAACCATGACGGTCTTTGGCCTCACTAAGCTACAGTCTTGACGGTGAAGGGGCAACCGCGCGCCGACGTACGTAACCCACGCCGACGGCCGAAGCCGAGCCCGCCGCGGGTGCCTGGCTGGCCGCTGGTGGGCGCGCTGCCGCAACTCGCGCGCCGACATCTCGACTTTCTCCGCGACATGCGCGCCCGGTACGGGGACGTGTTCACGGTCGGGTTCGGCCCCACCGACGTCACCATCCTCGGTCATCCCCGCCACGCCGAACACGTCTTGCGGGACAACGCCGACAACTACCAGGACAAAGGGGGGATGCATGGATTCCGGGCCGGCCACTACCCGCTGATGAGGACGGGCCTGGCCACGGTGACGGGCGACAGTGCCTCGTGGCGGCAGCAGCGTCGTGTGATCCAGCCGGCATTGCACCCGCGGCACCTGGAGGCCTTCATCGAGGTCATGGTCGAGGCGATCGGCGACCGCCTGGGCCACTGGCCGACCACGGCGGAGTCGGAACGGCCCATCGATCTCGAGCGGGAGATGACCCGCATGACGATGCACGTGATCGGCCAGACCGTGTTCGGGACGGCCATCGCTCCCCACGAGGCCGATCGCCTGGCCGCCGCCGTGCGGGAGACCTTCGATTACACCTGGAGGGGTGCGGCCGCCATGTCGCTACCGGCGTGGGTGCCCTGGCCGGGGCAGCGACGATACCGGCGGGCGATCGAGACCGTGCACCAGGGCGTGGCCGAGCTCGTCGAGCGGTCGCTCCGGCACGGCGACCCGGCTCGTCATCTCGTCGCCGCCCTGTGGCAGGCCAGCCGGTCGGAGGATGACGCCGCGGCGGCCAGAGGCTACGTGCACACCGAAGCGCTCACGCTGCTGATCACCGGGTACGAATCGACCGCGGCCGCGCTGAGCTGGGCGTTCCATCTGCTGTCCCGGCATCCGTCGGTGCTCGAGACACTGCGGGCCGAGGTCGATGCCGTACTGGGCGAGCGCCGGCCGACGTATCCTGACCTGGCGCGCTTGCCGTACGCCCGCATGGTCGTCGAGGAAACGCTGCGCCTGTACCCGCCGAGCCACTGGATCCAGCGCCGGGCCGCGTCGGAGGACGAGATCGACGGCTTCACGATCCGGGCCGGCGCCATCGTCGCCCCCATGATCCACCTCATTCATCATCACCCGGACGTGTGGGACGATCCCGGCCGGTTCCGGCCGGAGCGATTCACTCCGGACCGTGTCGCCGAACGTCACCGGCTCGCCTGGATCCCGTTCGGCGCCGGGCAACGCATGTGTCCGGCGGAGGAGTTTGGCCTCGTGAAGAGCCAGCTCATCCTGGCTCAGGTCCTCCAGCGCTACGACGTGACGGCCGTGCCGGGGCGCGTGCCCGGGATCCGGGTGGGGACGAACGTCAGACCCGCCGGTGGCGTCTGGGCCCGTGTCACGCCGCGCCGCACGTCGTGGTAGATCCCTCCGCCGGGGAGACGACGTGGGGAAGCTGCGCCGATCTCTATGATCTGGAATGGGACTCCTGGACCCCGCGAGACCTGCCGCTCTATCTGGAGGAGGCGCGGCGCCAAGCCCCCGTGCTCGATCTGGCGTGTGGCACGGGCCGCCTCACCATTCCCATCGCGCGGGCCGGGGTCGCGATCGTCGGCGTGGATGCCTCGGCGGAGATGCTGCAGGTGGCCCGACGCAAGGCCGTCGATCTTCCCCACCTCGAGCTCGTCCAGGGACGGATCGAAACCTTCGATCTCCAGAGGCGGTTCGGGACGATCATGCTGGCCCTGTCCTCCTTTTGCTGTCTCGCCAGCGTCGAGGCCCAGGAGCGCGCATTACAGAACATGCGCCGCCATCTGCGACCCGGGGGTAGGCTCGTCTTGGACGTGTTCGTACCGAGCGCCGCGCATCTCGGCCAACCGCTGACCGGCCACGAGGCCGCGGACGGCGCTCGTCTCGTCGCCCGGCTGCCCGATCCCGCCACGGGTCACGTGCATGTGATCTGGGAAGCCGCCCACCACATCCCGAGCGAACAGGTGTATGAAGTCAATCGAGTGATCCAGACCTTCGACGGCCGGGGACGGTTGACGGGTGACGTGCGGCACTTCTGGCTCCGGGACCGTTACGTCCACCGCTTCGAGATGCAGCACCTGCTCCGTCTGTGTGGGTTCGAGATCATCGACCTCTACGGCGGCTTCGACCGTGAGCCCTTCACCGCGTCGAGCCGGCGTATGGTCTGGATCGCCACACCGCGGCGGGGCATCGATCCGTGACGATCGGTCGCGGCCGTTGATCATCGAGCTCGCCCTGGCCGGGGCCGTGTACCTCGGCTCCAAGCTGTACGCGAAGCTCAAGGCGGAGCTCGCCCCTCCGCCCTCGCAGAGCTCGCGCGGCGCCCAGCTCCAGCTGATGTCGCCGGCCGCGAACGCCGGCGAGCCCAGCGAGGCGGAACGGCAGATCGATCGCTATCTCGGACTCGCCTCCACTGCCCTGGGGCTGGCCGCGGCGGGCGCCCTCTTCTACCCGCCGCTGAGTCTCCTGAGCCTGCTGCCGGCCCTCTACGTCACCGGACCCGTGTGGCGCGACGCCTATCACGCCCTGACCCAGGAACGCCGGATACGGGTCTCCGTCCTAGACACCGTGGTGTTCGTGATCGCGGTCGGGACCGGCAACTACGTGGCCCTCGGGCTCGGCGGGTGTCTCTACTACGTGAGCCGCAAGCTGTTGCTCAAGACCGAGGACAGCTCCAAGGCCCATCTGATCCAGGTGTTCAGCAATCAGCCGCGCCTGGTGTGGCTACGGACCGAGGGCGTCGACGTCGAGGTGCCGCTGCAGGATGTCCGGACGGGCGACACCCTGGTCGTGCGTGCCGGAGAGACCGTCCCCGCCGATGGCACGGTCACGGCCGGGGCCGCCAGCATCGACCAGCACCTCCTGACGGGCGAGGCCCGGCCCCTCGAGCGCGGAGTCGGCGATGCGGTCCTCGCCTCGACCACCGTGCTCACCGGCTCCATTCACGTACGGGTCGAACGCGCCGGGACCGAGACGGTGGTGGCGCAGATCGGGGCCATCCTCGAGCGCACCGCCGATTTCAAGACCACCGTCCAGTCGCGCGGAGAAGCCTTCGCCGACCGGATGGCCCCGCCCTTCCTGGCGCTGGGGGCCGTCGCCCTCCCGGCCCTGGGCCCCGTCGCCGCGGGCAGTGTCCTGACGTCCAGCTTCGGGTACCACATGAGGGTCCTGGCGCCCGTCGGCATGCTGAGCTTTCTCACGCTGATGTCGCGCCACGGCATCCTCGTCAAGGACGGGCGCTCGCTGGAGCTGCTGCGCGAGGTGGACACCGTGGTCTTCGACAAGACGGGAACCCTGACCCTGGAGCAGCCTCACGTCGGGCGCATCTACACGTGCTACGGCCATCACGAGAGCGACGTGCTGCGGTACGCGGCCGCGGCGGAGTGGCGACAGACGCATCCCATCGCCCGGGCCATTCTCCAGGCCGCGGCGACGCGCGAGATGTTCACGCTGCCGAGCGACGACGCGTCGTACGAGGTCGGGTATGGCGTCAGGGTGCGGGTCGACGATCGGGTGGTGCGGGTCGGCAGCGCGACATTCATGGCCATGGAGGGCATCGCCCTGCCCGACTCGGTGCGTCGCCTGCAGGTCGAGAGCGAGCTCGAGGGGCATTCCCTCGTCCATGTCGCGATCGATGACCTCCTGGCCGGCGTCATCGAGCTGCTGGCCACGCTGCGGCCCGAGGCCAAACGCGTGGTGGACGAGCTGCGGCAGCGTCACGTGTCGGTGGTCATCATCTCGGGCGATCACGAGATTCCGACCCGGAAGCTCGCGCGCGCCCTGGAGATCGATCGCTACTACGCCCAGACGCTGCCCGCCGACAAAGCGCAGCTGATCGAGCGGCTGCAGGCGGAGGGGAGAGTCGTCTGCTTCGTCGGCGATGGGATCAACGACGCGATCGCGCTCAGGCGGGCCACGGCTTCCATCTCGTTGCGGGGAGCGTCCACGGCCGCGACCGACGCGGCCCAGATCATCCTGATGGACGAGAGCCTCAACCAGCTCCCGCGGGCGTTCGACATCGCGAGGGACTTCGACGCCAACATGCGCGTCAGCTCCCTGGCCACGATCGTTCCGGGCATCGTGGGCCTCACCGGCGCCCTGTTCTTCCACTTCGGCATGGTGGCGCCGATCATCCTGAACAATCTGGGCCTGGCCGTCGGGCTGAGCAACGCGATGCGCCCCGTCTGGAAGGACCGCGAGCGCTCGGCGGCCGCGGAGTCCCGCGGCGGCGCGCGTGAGGGCCAGACGGAGACGGCCGACCAGCGCCTGGCCGCGAGCCCCTTCGGCTTCGGCGAGTCGGCGCGAACGTAGCAGGGCGGCGCCCCTCTCATGCCCCTGCCGGCCGAGAGTCGATTCCCATTCACCCCCGACCTCGAGATCTGTCGGATCCTGAACGGGATGTGGCAGGTGTCCGGCACGCACGGGCGCATCGATCCCCGCGCCGCGGTCACGAACATGTTCGCCTACCTCGACGCCGGGTTCACCACCTGGGATCTGGCCGACCACTATGGCCCGGCCGAGGATCTCATCGGCGAATTTCGCCGTCAGCTGGTCGCGGCCCGTGGGGCGTCCGCGCTCACCGACCTCCAGGCGTTCACCAAGTGGGTCCCGCAACCCGGGCCGATGACGCGGGCCGTCGTCGAGCACCATGTGGGGATCTCGCTCCGGCGCATGGGCGTCGAGGCCCTCGATCTCCTGCAGTTCCACTGGTGGGATTATGACGACGCGGGCTACCTCGAGGCGCTGACCCATCTGTCCCGGCTCCGCGAGGCGGGCGGCTTGCGCCATCTCGCCCTCACCAACTTCGATACCGAGCGCCTCGCGCTCATCACCGAGCGTGGCATCGACGTCGTGTCGAACCAGGTGCAGTACTCGCTCGTCGACCTCCGGCCCGAGGTGCGCATGGTCCCGTTCTGCCGGGAGCACCGGATGTCGCTGCTCACGTACGGGACCCTCTGTGGGGGGTTGCTGTCCGACGCCTTTCTCGGCCGTCCCGAGCCGGGGGCCGGCGAGCTGCAGACGGCCAGCCTGAAGAAATACAAGCGGATGATCGACGCCTGGGGGGACTGGCCGCTGTTCCAGAAGCTCCTGCGGGCGCTCCGAGACATCGCCGACGAGCACGGGGTGAGCATCGCCAACGTCGCCGTGCGCGCCATCCTGGAGCGCCCGGCGGTGGCCGGCGTCATCGTGGGCGCCCGCCTCGGGATCACGGATCATCACACGGACAACGCCCGGGTGTTCGAGTTCGCCCTGACGCCCGCCGATCACGCCCGCCTGCGGGCGATCAGCGCCGAGTCACGGAATCTCTACGAGCTCATCGGTGACTGTGGCGATGAATATCGCCGCTGAGCCGCTCCCGACGAGCGGGCCGTCGCCGGCGGGTACCTCTCAGTCGAAATAGTTCTCCGGCCCGCCGTCGCGCACGGTGTCGAGCGTGAAGCAGTGGAAGCCGCCGCCGAAGAGCCGCCGATGGCGATGCCGCACCGGAATCGGTGTGAATCCGCGTCGCTCGAGCGTCCGGATCAGCTCCGGGAACAGCGCGTTGACGACCACGCGTTCCTCGTCGATCGACAGGACATTCAGGTCGATGTACTTGCTGGTCAGGATCAGATCGTCGGCCTCGTAGGTGGGAAAGATATTCTCCGCGGGATCGGGCGGATAGATCACGTCCCACTTCTGGAGCGGCGCCGGCAGCATCTCCCGGAACTGTGGCGCTCGAAGCAGGAGCGTGCCCGGACGCAGCGGCAGGACGATGCTGTCGATGTGGTTGTCGGTCATGCGGTACACGCGGTGGATCCGGAAGCGGTCTCCCAGGTGACGCGCCAGCCACTGCAAGCCCAGCTCGTGATTCTCGGTGGCGACGTTCACGAGCACGTCGCGCCCGAAGCGGATGCACTGGGCCGCGTCGATCATGATCTCGACCCCGACGTCGAACTCGGACGGCGTCTGCTGATAGGGGTGAATGGCCTCGGTGGCGATCATCTCGCGCCCGGCGGCCATGACGTACGACAGGTCGAACGACTGATCGGTCATGACCGGCCTCGGCATCGTGGTCCACCGGGCGCCGGCCGCGAAATAGCGATAGAAGAGGGGCTTGAGCAGGTCGTTCTCGAAGTACCGGGCGCGGATCTGCGGCGGCGTCTCGATGATCTCGTCGCCCAGGATGATGACCTGGTCCCGGAGGTTCAGCGCGGGGATGCACGTCGACTCCCAGTAGGGGGTCTTGAAGTCGATCATCCGGTTCAGCGTGAGCGGCCGGTGCACCTTCACGCCCAGGCCCTCGAGCGTGCCCACCAGGCCGGCCACGTCCTCGGTCAGCTCCTCCAGGTACTGCGTCTTGAGCCGCTGGGTGGAGGGGCGCCGCTCGTTGGTCCCACGCGTCTCGGCGAGCCGCGTGGCGTAGCTGGGATAGTACGAGGCGACGGCCGGGTACGTGTTGTCGTGGAAGAAGAGCTTGAACGACAGCTCCAGGTCGTGAAGGGTGTAGTTGATCGGCGAGCCGACGATCACTTCTCGCAGGGGCGACCACTCGTCGTAACTGTTCAGCATGTGTCCTCGAATACCTCGACCGGCTTCGGGCCGTATGGATACGAGATAGCATACGCCAACTCGGTCGATGAACCTCGTTGACAGGCTCCGGCGTTTCCGCATAGCCTGCTGTCGCTCCGATGACCCTCCAGCCGCGGACATGAACCGCAGCAGGTCGATCGCCTACGTCCGCATGCTGCTCTCCGCGGCGGGGCCGACCAGGATCGAGCTGCTGATCGTCACCGCGCTGGCCGGTGTCGCCACCGCCAGCATCATGGTGATCGTCAACAGCGTGGCCGATCGACGGACCACCGACGGCATCGACCTTCCGCTGTTGGTGACGTTCGCCCTGAGCTGTCTGGTGGTGCTCACCGCCCAGGGCCGGGCGCTCAAGCTCACCACGCGCGCCTCGGAGGCGACCGTGCAGCGCGTGCGGGTCCGTTTCGTGGATCTCATCCGGCGCGCCGACCTCGATGCGTTCGAGGCTCTCGGCCCGGCCCGCGTCTACGCGCGCATCGCCGGCGATACCGCAACGCTCTCGGAGGCGGGCGCGACCGTCATCTACGGGGCGACCTCGGCCATCGCCCTGGTCCTGGCCGCCCTCTACATCGCCACGCTGTCGTTCTTGGCCTTCGTCGTCATCGTGGTCCTGTTCGGGGCCACGACCTACCTCTACCTGTTCAGCCAGCGCCAGAGCGCGGAGCATCTACGGCGAGCGCGCGAGGCGGAGTCGACGTTTTTCGCGACGTTCGATCACCTCCTCGGGGGGTTCAAGGAAGTGAAGATGAGCGTCGCCCGTGGCGACGATCTCGAGCGCAACTACCTCGTGATCCAGGCGCGCGAGACGGAGCAGCGGAAGATCGAGGCGATGGACCGCCTGAACAGCGGCTACAACATCGCGCACACGAGCTTCTACCTCTTGCTGGCTTCGGTCGTCTTCGCCCTGCCGCAGCATCTGAACAGTACCCAGACGGTGATGAAGATGACGTACACCGTCATCTTCATGCTCTCCACGATCGAGAGTGTCATGAAGACCTTGCCCATGCTGTCCAAGGCCAATCTGGCCATCGAGGATCTGGAACGGACCGAAGCTCAGCTCGCCGCCGCGCGCCGAGCGGAAGAGTCGCCGCCCGTCGTCCCGGCGCCGACGCTCCGCCGTATCGAGCTGAACGGCGTCGTGTATGCGTACAGCGGGGCCGACGGCCGTCCGTTGTTCACGCTGGGTCCGTGTGACCTCGCGCTGAACGCCGGCGAGACGATCTTCATCGTCGGCGGAAACGGCAGTGGCAAGTCGACGTTGCTCCGCACGCTCACCTGGCTGTACGAGCCCCGATCGGGTGTCGTGCTGTGGGACGGGCAGCTGGTGGATCGATCGAACGTCGCGGATTACCGGAACCTCTTCGCCACCGTCTTTTCCGACTTCCACCTCTTCGACCGTCTCTACGGCCTGCCGCACGTCGATCCGGCGGCCGCCCAGCGGCTGCTGGAGACGATGGGCCTGGCCGCGAAGACGCAGTTCCGGAACGGCCAGTTCACCAATCTCGATCTCTCGACCGGGCAGCGCAAGCGGCTGGGCTTCGTGGTCGCCCTGCTCGAGGACAAGCCCGTGTACGTCCTGGATGAACTCGCCGCCGACCAGGACGGCGAGTTCCGCCGCCGGTTCTACGAAGAGCTGCTGCCGTCGCTGAAGGCGCGCGGCAAGGCGCTCGTGGTGGTCAGCCACGACGAGCGCTATCTCCACGTCGCCGATCGCGTGCTCGTCATGGAGGATGGCCGCCTCCGGAGTGGGAGCGCATCGGGATGAGCGCCTGGCGCGATACGTGGCCCGGGAACGACGAGCGCCGGACCATGTACCTCGTCGGGGCCGTGGTCGTCCTCGGCTTCTTCGTGTTGCTGTTCTGGCGGCTGATCTTCGTGGTGATCCTGCCCGGCCACGCCGGGGTGCGCTACGACCTGTTCCTGGGCACGCGGCTGGGATCGGTCGCCCGTGAGGGCCTCAACCTCAAGCTCCCGTGGAACCGCATCTACGTCTACGACTTGCGACTGCAGGCCCTGCCCCAGAAGGTGTTCGCACTGAGCCGGGAGGGCATGAACATCCAGGTGGACATCGTCGTCATGTTCCGCCCCGACGTGGCGATGCTGCCCCGTCTGCATACGGAGGTCGGGCCGGAGTATGCGGAGAGCACGGTGACGCCGCTGTCGGTGGGCGCCGTGCGGCAGTTCGTCGCCCAGCACGACTCGCACGAGCTGTACACCACCGAGGCCGACGCGCTCCAGCGGGAGATCCTGACGGCAACCCGAGCCCAGCTGGCGCGGTACCACCTCGCCGTCACCGACGTCCTGCTCGAGCGGCTGACGTTGCCCAAGGCCGTCCTCGAGGCCATCGAGCAGAAGCTGACGCAGGAGCAGTTCGCCGCGGCGTACGAGTTTCGCCTCGAGGCCGAGCGCGACGAAGCCCAGCGCCTGGAGATCAAAGGGGCGGGTCTTCGCCGCTATTACAGCCTGGTCGACAGCGCCTTGACCCCGTCGCTCCTCACGTGGCGGGGGATCGAGGCCACGGTCGAACTGGCGCAGTCCAGCAACACGAAGATCGTCATCGTGGGGGGCGGCAAGGATCAGCTGCCGCTGATCCTCGGCAGCGACATCGGGAAGCTGCCGGAGGCTCCCGCCGCCCGACCGGGACCGACGGCGCCGGCCACCGGGCCGGTGACGTCGCCTCGCATCTTCCCACCCGGCGATCGGACGCCGGGTCCGGGGGGAACACCGGGACAGGCGCCGCCCCAGCAGACGCCACCGCAGCAGCGATGAGACAGCGAAGGGCGGGAACGGTCATGCGGTCGCTCGTCCAGCTCTCCGAAGCTCTCGGGGACCGCTGGACGAGCGACCTTCGGTCAGTCGAGGTCTACTCCGAACGAGCTTACGAGCGGTAGCACGAGTACGCGGACCACGCCTGGGCGCACGTCCGGTCGAGGTCCTCGTCGGTCAGCTCCCACTCCCGTTCGTCCTGCACGTCACTCGCGGCCTGGCTGTTCGGTTCCATCGGGGGCCTCCTGTCTGGTTGGTTAACCGCACCGGCACTGTCCGCTATTTCCCATCCCCTCGATGATCTTGTCAAGTCGAGCGCACCCCTCCGGGCGACGTCGCGAGCTCTCACCGTCGGCCCTTGGCCGGGGGTGAAGCCGGTTTGGGCTCGCCTTGAAGCGAGAGATCTCTGCCGAGGATCAGCGGCAGCTGGTTCTTACCGCTGCCCACGATGACGACCTTGCTGTTCTCCGACTGCGCCAGCTCGGTCGTGGCCTCGATCCCGCGCCAGGTCAGCAGCGGCGGGGTGAGCGCGCCGTTGACGGTCGCGTAGTAGCGCTGGAGACCGACGCCCTTGATACGCAATCGCTCGCTCTCCGAGGCTTCGGCCTCGAGGCGAAACTTGTACGCGTCCGCCCGCTGCTCCTGGGCGAGCTTCTCCTCGATGGCGGCCAGGAGCGGTTTCGGAAGGGTGAGCCGCTTGAGGACGACGTCCTGCATGACGAGATGATTGCGGGCCAGATCGGCCCGGGTGACGCTCACGATCTCGGCCTGAAGCGCGTCGGCGTCTACCGTGTACAGCTCGTGGGAATCGTGCTGGCTGATGAACAGACGGACGGCGCCGACCGAGAGCGGCAGCACCGTGCGGTCGGCGTATCCGGGACCGATCTCCGTGTGGAGCCACGGGAGGCCCGCCGGATCGGGGCGGAAGATCACGACGATGTCGACGTCGACGGTCATGCCCTCGCGACTCAGCGCGTACACCTTCTGGGGCTGGGCCTGCAGTCGCAGGTCGTAGACGTAGATGCGGTTCCACGGGAGCTTGAGGTTGAGGCCCTCACGGGCGATCGTTTTGAACCGCGTGCCCAGGAACAGGTCGTAGCGCACCCCGGCGTGGCCGGGGGGGATGACGACGAAGATCAGCCGCCAGAACAGCAACGCGAAGAAGCCGAGGACGACCACGGCGCCGACGAGGTAGAGCGGCCGCCGCGGCGATCTCATCTCAGGCCGCGATCCATTCCGCGCGAGTGAGCGCCTCACGCGTGGGCGGGTGAGCGAGCAGTCCGCTCTGATCGAGGAGCCGCATGACGTTGCGCGCCATGCGATGCTCCGATCGGGCGATCGGCTTGAAGCAGTCCCGGACCGTGCACTCGGCGGCGCCCGCCTCGACGCCCGCCGCCTGCAACATCGTCACGGCCGGCGCGCTCGGAATGTCGGTGGGAAGGTAGTGCTCGAGGAAGACCGGAACGATCGCTCCGAGGGCTTCCCGCACGGCCTCGTCGAGGCCGGCCCAGTAATGCTTGAGCACGTGCCGGAAATAGCCGGAGTGTCGACGCTCGTCCACGAGGTGCTCGGCGGACACGATGTGGAACGGGTTGTCGGCCGGTGTCTCCTCGGTCATCCCGAGGATCTCCGCGGTGATCGAGTTCTCGGCGATGCACAGCGCGGCCACGCGCACGTCGTCGCGCAGCGTCTCGGGCGTGACCCGCAACGTCGCCTCGAGGGCCAGCGCGAGCCCGCACGTCGTCTGCGGATCGACGGGCTCGATCCCCGACACCTCCCGGATCTGGCCGATGAACTCGCGGGCGGCAAAGGCGTGGTACGCCTCATCGACGGCGATGGTGAGCGCCACCTGGCCCACCGGCGCAGAAAGCGCGACGCGATGTGGCCGGTTGGCGAGGTCCGCGGCCAGGCGGGCCACGACGTCGGTCTCGAGCAACACGGTCTCGTTCATGAATCGCAGGCACGTCTGGATGAGGACGTACCGCCGGCCCTCGGGGCCGAGCGCAGCGACCGCGGGCGTGTCGCACAGGGGCTGCAGGCGCGCGGGAAAGAGGTCCTCGCCGGCGACGTCGCGCGTCAGCGCATAGCGCTTCGTCGATCGGACCGTCGACACGCGCTCCCACTGCGCGAGGTAGCTCTCTGCGAAGCGGTCGAGGGCGTCCATGCTATATTTCGCCGCGAATCGTAGCAGGTCGGCCGTTGCAGCCGCAAGGCACGCTCGGTCCCGCGAGGAGGTCCGATGGACGACGGCGGCGAGTCGCCGAAGATCGCGTTCGCGCCGCACTTCGACGTGCGGATCCTCGACGAGCGCCGGATCCTCCTGCTCTCCGAGGAGCGCCGCTTTCTCCTCATGGGCAAGCTCTACGTGACGATGGCGCCGTACCTGGACGGCTCCCGTACCCGAGACGAGATCGTCGCCGCGCTGCGAGCCACGACGACGGCGCCGCTCGATCGCATCGAGCTGGCGATGTCGACCCTGCTCACCAAGAGGTATGCGACGCCCGTCGCCGCCGGCGTCCCCGCGCCCCGCGCCGCGTTCTGGCGGGAGCTCGAGGTCGACCCGGGCAACGCCGAGCAGCGCCTCCGACAGGCTCGCGTGGCGGTGCGTGCACTGGGACGGCTGTCCGGAGCCGACGCCATCGCGGCCCGTCACCTCATGGCCGGACTCGCCGACGCGGGATTCCCCTCAGCCGGCGAGGGCGCCACGGCGGATCTCACGATCGTCCTCGTCGAGGACTACCTGGATCCCCAGCTCGAGGCGATCAATCGGGCCATGCGCACGGAGGGGCGGTCCTGGCTGCCGTTGAAGGCCACGGGCCGGGTGGTGTGGATGGGCCCGATCTTCCGATCCGCCGACGGGCCATGCTGGGCGTGCCTCGCCAAGCGCATCACGGAGAATCGGCCCGGGGAGATGCGCACGGCAGACGGCGGGCCGGCCCGCCGCGTCCCACGCGGAGAGTTCCCGGCGGCACTCGGGATCGCCCTGCATCTGGCCGTGCTCGAGCTGGCGCGAGCGACGGCCGGCGTCGCCGATGCGGCGTTGGCCGCGACCAACGTGCTGACCTTCGACCTCAAGAGCCTCGGCGCCGCGCGGCACGTCGTACACCGCCAGCCCGGTTGCCCCGTGTGCGGTACGCATGGAGAAGGGCCCGCCGAAGGCGGTCCGCTGCGACTGGAGTCTCGTCGCAAGCACCCGACAGCCGACGGCGGATCGCGGACGTGCCCACCGGAAGAAGTGCTCGCGCGCCTCGAGCCTCACGTCAGCCCCCTGACGGGTCTGATCGGCGGCCTGGCCGATCAGTCCCCTGCCGAGGGGTTGCCGGTCTACGGGACGCGCCAGATCTTTCCCCTCGTCATCGGGCCGCGTGAGAATCGTCGCGTCGGGCGCCCGGACGGAGCGGCGGGCAAGGGGACGACGGAAATCCAGGCGAAGGTCAGCTGCCTGGCCGAGGCGGTGGAGCGGTACAGCACGGGGTGGCAGGGCGTCGAGCCGCGGCGATACGCGACGCTCGCCGAGCTGGGGGCGGCGGCCGTCCATCCCAACGACCTCATGAACTACAGCGAGCGGCAGTACGCCGCCCGCGAGACCTGGAACACGGCCGACGAGAGCTTCAACTGGGTCGGTGTGCCATTCCAGCCCGAGCGTGCGATCGACTGGACTCCGATGTGGTCGGTGAGCCATGAGCGCGTGCGCTGGGTGCCCACCCAGTTCTGCTACTACAACTACCGCGGCGAGCCGGACCATCAGTTCTACCGGGCGGAGTCCAACGGGTGCGCGTCGGGCAGCACGCTGGAGGAAGCCATCCTCCAGGGTTTCATGGAGCTGGTCGAGCGCGATGCCTGCGCGCTGTGGTGGTACAACCGGGTGCGGCGGCCGGCGATCGATCTCGCCAGCTTCGACGATCCGTTCGTCCGGCGGGCCGAGGAGTTCTTGCGCGACAAAGGCCGCAACCTCTACGCCCTCGATCTCACCGGTGATCTGGGCATCCCCGCCGTCGTGGCGCTGTCCCACGACGCCCGGGGCGGGAAGATCACGTGCGGCCTGGGGGCGCACCTGAACGTCCGCATCGCCGTCTCGCGTGCCGTCGCCGAGCTGAACCAGATGCTGGTCCTCGAGATGGCCGAGCGGTCGGCGACCGCCCGGGCCGACGACCACGCGTTCGCCCGATGGATGCGTGAGGCGACCATCGACAACCAACCCTACGTGGTCCCCGCGCGCGGACCACGGCGGATCGTCGCCGACTATCTCGCGCACGAGACCGACGACCTCCTCGGCGACATCAAGGAGTGCGTCGCGGCCGTCCAGCGGTGTGGCCTGGAGATGCTCGCGCTCGACACCACGCGGGCCGAGGTCGGCTTCCCGACCGTGCGCGTCACCGTCCCCGGGCTCCGACACTTCTGGGCCCGCTTCGGCCCCGGCCGACTCTACGACGTGCCCGTCGCACTCGGCTGGCTCGCGAGACCGCTCGACGAGACCGAGCTGAACCCGATCCCGTTCTTCATGTGATCGGCGGTCCGGTGGACCTCGTTCTTCACCATCGCTTCAGTGCCGACGTCCGCGAGATCCGGCGCGCCGGTACACGGATCACGCTGGACATCCCCGACTGGAAGGCCCTGATCTTCAGCGTGCCCACTCCGGCGATCGCCGACGCGATCGACGCCCTCGGCGACCAGGGCGCTTGCCTCGAGCGGCTGGTGACCATCGCGTCCGTGGGCACCGAGGCGGCAGCGGCCGCGAGGCACGTCGCCTACTACCTCGAACGCTTCCGGCGCGCGCGGCTCATCGAGTGGGTGGCACGGCGCGGCGGCGACGTCATCGTGACGTTCCGGTCGCTCACCAGCGGCTTCGGTCTGGCCGAAGGTGCCGCGCCCGAGCACGCGATGACGCTCTCCCGGTTCGCCTACGTGCGACGCGACGGCGCTGATCTCGTCCTCGAGTCGCCGGAGACGCCGTGTCGAGCGACGCTCACGGGCCGGGGAACAGAGCTGCTGGGGCGGATCGCTGACCACGGGCCGACCGCACCGGCAACCGATTCCCTGCTCGCGCTCTTCTGGCGGGCCGGCTTTCTCGAGCCCGCCGATGGCCCCGAGCCCGAGGCGCGCGCGACGTGGGAGTTCCATGATCGGCTCTTCCACGTGGGCAGTCGCGGGGGCCGCGACGCTGTCGCGATGGGCGGTACCTACCGATTCAAGGATCGCTTGCCCGCTCCGCCGGCGATCAAGCCGCCGCGGTCAGCCGACGCTCTCGTGTTACCGCGACCGGACGCCAGTGGAATTGGCGCGCGCAGCGACCGTCTCGCCGCGCTCATGGACCGGCGACGCTCGATACGAGCGTATGCCGAGGCCCCGATCACCCTCGACGAGCTGTCCGAGTTCCTCTTCCGGGTGGCGCGGATCACGCGGGTGTTCGGGGATCGGGAACAGGAGCTGATGTCCCGTCCGTTCCCTTCCGGCGGGTCCATCTACGAGATCGAGTTCTACCTGGCGGTGGGCGCGTGCCGAGGTCTCGAGCCCGGAGTCTATTACTACCGTGGCGTGGAGCATGCGCTGGAGCGGCTGCCGAGCACGGCCGACGGCGCCAAGCGCTTGCTCGTCGACTCCGCGATGGCAATGGCGCAGCCCGACATCCCGCCGCACGTCCTGGTCGTGCTCGCGTCGCGCCCCCCGCGCTTGGCGTGGAAGTATCAGAGCCTGGCCTACCGGCTCACCCTGATGAACGCGGGCGTCATCATCCAGACGATGTATCTCGTCGCCACCGACATGGGCCTCGCCGGCTGCGCCATCGGCAGCGGGAGCATCCAGCTCTTCGCCGAGATCACCGGCCTCGATCCCCTCAGCGAAACGTCCATCGGCGAGTTCGCCCTCGGCTCCCTCGGCTGAGAAGGAAGGGCCGGCTTCACCGCCGGCTCGCTCTCACGGTTGTCGGGAGGCGACCCGAGGGGTGAAGAAGAACAGGAACAGGAAGGTCAGGAACGGCGTGACGATCACGCTCACGAGCACGGTTCCCCAGTACCCGATCCGGGTATTCCGCCCCAGGATCGACACCAGCAGGCAGAGCCCGAGGTAACCGAGGAAGAGCAGGATTTCCATCGCGACGGCCCGCAGGTCAGGGCTTGGCCGGTTCCTTCGCCGTCGAGGACGGCGTCATGGTCGCCGCCACGTGCCGCCCACGACGGAGGAGGTCCCGGAAATAGCTGCGGTTCGCCGCCACGTCGAAGTCCGCCAGGGTCCCGCCGACCTCGAGATGCGCGATGAAGACCTTGCCGACCGCGTACGTCACGGCAGCGAGCGCGATCGGCATGGAGGCGACGCCGAAGAGCGTGCCCGCTCCGGGCACGAGCTTCACGGCACTCCAGAAGAGTCCGATGGCGAGCGCGCCCGTACCCACACCGCCGAGCAGCGAGGCGATGATCCCGCGCGCGGCGCTCTCCGAAAACGGCATCCCGTACAGATCCGTCAACCGTTTGAGGAGCGCAAGCTGGATTCCCATGCCGGCCAGGATGTCGACGCCCGGCGCCGGGATGAGACCGACCGCCGCGCTCATGAGCATGTGGTCCTTCATGAGCGTTTCCGCCCGCTGCAGTCTGGCGGCGCGGTCCGTCGCGGTCTCTTCGGGTGCTTTCGTCTCTGTGCCCGCCATGTCAGTCCTCCCTCCGCGCTTCTCGAGGCTGAGCGTTGCCCAGGTCGCGCGGGCAGTCAAGCGCAAATTCCCCGAGGACGTGGCTCCGAGTCGCGTGGATGGCCTCGGTTGGGGGCCGAGGAATGGCGGGCGCTCCGGCGCTCGCCTCAAAACCGCCAGCTGACTCCTAGATAGGGGCCGTACCGCTCGGTGATCGCCTCGTCCAGCCGGGCGCGGCCTTCGGTGCCGTTGCTGGCGTGCGAGACCACGTCGCCGTGGCCGGAGTCGAAGCGCCAGTAGCGAAATCCCGCCTCGGCCGACAGGCCGCGCCACACCGCGTACGCGAGCCCGATCTCTCCCTGCACCCCGAAGCCTCCGTTGGCCGACGACACCGTCGGGTTCCGGAGATCGGTTCTCAGGAACTGCGTGGCCTCGTGATCGGTGTGGGTGTAGGGCGAGATGGCGATCAGCCCCTTGACGCTCAGGCCGCCGATGATCGGCGCCTGGCCACGCGCCCCGATCCGGATGCTGTGGCGGCTGTACTCGTGCTCGATCACCCGGACCGAGCGCGGCTCGAACTGGTTGACGACGAAGTTCGGCGCCAGGATCAGGCTGCCCTGGGCCCCGAAGCCGACGTAGTCCTCGCGCCAGAACTGATAGCCGATGAACGCGTCGACATACCCGCCGGGCTTCGGCACGGCCGCCGCCAGTCCGAACAGTGGCTGCTGCCAGCGGACCGCCCGCACGCCGACGTCGTTGTTGATGTAGAAGATGTAGCCGCTGTCGACCGGCGAGCGCGTGACGGAGAAGCGGCCCTGGCGGTCGCTCCTGGCGAAATCCTCGTCGACGAGCGAGCCGTCGGCGAGCGGCGTGCCGCCGATGCTGAGCATCCAGACCAGGCGCTTCCAGGTGAGATCCGCGGCGACTTCACCGACCAACGCGTCGACGCCGCGCCAGCGGAGGTCCGACGCCGGGTCGACACCGGCCGACTTGAAGTTCCAGTTGCTCCACCCGGACGTCACCCACACGCGGCCGGTGAGCGAGACCGCCCAGTCCGGCGGCGGCGTGGGCCCCTGGGCCGACACCGCCGGGGAGATCGCGAGCACGAGAAACGCGACGAGGGTACTGATTCGAGTGCGCACGTCAGCTCACCTGGACCGTGGCCATCATCCCGCCGTCCTCGTGGCCGAGGATGTGGCAGTGGAACACGTAGGTCCCGGTGAAGTCGAGGAAGCGGGTCCGGAACGTGATCGATCCGTCCTGGCCGCCCTGCGGGAGGGGAACGGGTGTCGTGTCCTCGTAGCTGAGGGCGTCGTAGGGCTGGCCGTTGATCTGGGTCACCTGATACGGGTTGATGTGGATGTGGAAGGGGTGGATGAGAGTCGGGCCGTTCGGATTCGGATTGATCTTGTTGTTGATCGTCCATTCCTCGGTCGCGCCGAGGCGGACGAACTGGTCGATCCGGTTTTCGTCGAACGGCTTGCCGTCGACCACGAAGCCCTGGCCCGC
>WNGF01002937.1_pt1 | contig 40094 bp, 44 predicted proteins | sample 5400641 | NCBI WGS metagenome assembly WNGF01 (sample SAMN13153371, study PRJNA577476) | soil metagenome | isolation source: 80 cm soil or saprolite under grassland replicate 2 | place: USA:California | collected 2016-06-15 | reverse complement strand
TAGCTTCGCCGTCAGCACTTTCCGCTCGGCGCGGGTCAGGGGCCGCAGGAAGCTCGCGGCCATGCTCTTCCTCCTCTGCTCCCCTGATGTGCAGAGGGTGCGCGCAGGCGCCGCGGAATTCAAGTTGGAACGGCACTAGCAGCACGCATGAGCCGTGTATCGGTCCCGCTCAGCGTTGGCCTCGCCGCGCTGAGCGTCTTCGCGATCGGCATCGTCCTCGCCAACTACGTGACCCTCATCGCGCGCTACACGGTCTGCTTCTCATCCGACTTTGTGGCACGTTGCATCGATCCCGAGTACCTCTTCTGGTTCGCGGCGCACATCGCTCTCGGGGCGATCGCGAGCGTCGTGCTGATCCGCCTCGGGGGCGGGCCGCGTCATGCCTTGATCTTGGGCGGAGTGCTCTTCGTCTCCTACCTGCCCGGACCGGTCCACCAGATCGTCATGATCTCGGGCGACGGCCTTCCGGCCGTTCTCGGGAACCTGGGCGCGATCGCCGGGGTGCTCACGTTCGTGCTGCTCAGTTTCAGAGCGCAGCGCGGCCGCCGAGACTACCGCTGGCAAGGCGTGCGCCTACCGCCGAGCGGCTGGCCGCCAACTGAGCCGAGCTTCTCCGGCGCCCCTCGCGTCAGGCCGCCCGACGCGCGTTCCGCTGGTGCTGCCGCGCGTCCTCCGCAGGAGCGCTAACGGCAAGAGCTACGTCACGTGTGCGGTGACTCGTCGGGCAGGCTGTCTTGTACAGCCACGCGTACAGCCACAGGGTCGGTACGAGCCGGGATGAGGCGGGACGAGCCGGGACGACGAACGCGGCGAACGTTCGAGAACACTCGGAATTGCTAAGGTTCTCGAAGGCCGACAGCCATCTTGAAAACCGCTGTGGCCTCCGGGTCACCTTGGGTTCGAATCCCACCCCCTCTGCATTCTGTTGGCGTTTCGGGGGTCTCGCGATCGAGAGTCCCGAGGTGGTGGTCCTTGTACAGCCACTGGTACAGCCACAGGAACGGGACGAAGCAGGTCGAATCGTGACGAATCCTTCAAGACGGGTTGGCCGACGGGGGCGTACGTCACAATGTGCTCATGAGCGACCCGCGGCATCACTCGCCAGCGATCGCGCGGTCGGACGAGGTTCAGGGTGGAACCCCTGTCTTCGCCGGCACGCGCGTCCCGGTGAGCATCCTGTTCGATCACCTCGAAGAGGGGGAATCCCTCGAGAGCTTCCTGCGGGAGCACCCGACCGTGAACCGCGAGCAGGTCCTGAACGTCCTTGAAGCGGCGAAAGCCGGCGTCACCCGCGCGACATAAGTGCATGTACTCCTCGATGAGGATCTACCCCTCGGACTGACGCGCTACCTTGCGCCGCACCAAGCGGAGCACGTCAGCGAGCGCGGTTGGCAAGGCCTCCCGAACGGCGAGCTGCTCCGCGCGGCAGTGGCGGCCGGCTTCGATGTGCTGCTCAGCGGAGACGCCCATCTGCCATTCCAACAGGATCTGGGCCAGCACGACATCGCGGTTGTCGAGATCCGCGCCGGGCGGCTCGTCTTGGCGCGGCTGATCACGCTGGCGCCGCAGATCGTCGCGGCGGTGGAGAGCGCGCCACGGCGCACCCTCAGCACGGTCAGTCCTTCGGTCCCGTGACAACGATCTGTGTGCTCGGCCGCGTCGAGATGAGAGAACGGCCGTGGCGGCAGGGACGCAACGCGTGACCGGCGTAGGCCGCACCCGATCTCCTTGGACACCCAACTGCGAGAGGGCATGATCCCTCCGCAGAGCATCGAGGAGGTACAGGGTGTCCGATCGTTCGACGAAGTCTCGCCTCTCCGCGCGACGCAAGGCTGAGGTCGTCATCCGGGTCATGCGCGGCGAGGAGGTCGACGCGCTCTCCCGCGAGCTGCAGGTCCCGGCGCACCAGATCGCCCGCTGGCGCGAGGAGTTCCTCTCCGCCGGCACCGACGCGCTCAAGGCCCGGGCCCGCGGCCCCGATCGCGGGCGCCTGCGCGCGGCGCAGGCCAAGGTCGGTGAGCTGGCGATGCAGGTGGAGATCCTCCAGGAGCTCTTCCAAAAAAGGGGGCTCCCGCTTCCTCCGGCGACGCGGCGGCGCTCCTCGTGAGCCATTCCGGCACGCCGCGTCCGCTGGCCCTGGTCTGCCGGACCATCGGCCTCGCGCGCTCGTCGGCGTACGCCGCGCGACGACCGTTGCCGCTGGCGAGCGCGAAGCGCGGTCCGCGCAGCGCGACCAGCGACGACGAGCTGCTCGCGCGTATCCGCGAGATCCTCGACGACGCCACCTTCTCCGGCGAAGGCCACCGCAAGGTCTGGGCGCGCCTCCGGCGGCGGCACGGCATCCGCGTCTCGCGCAAGCGCGTGCTGCGGCTCATGCGCGGCGCCGGCCTGCTGGCACCGGCGCGGCGGCGCTGGACCCACACGCGCGGCGCGCACCGCGGCACGATCATCCCCGCTGCCCCGAACACGCTCTGGGGCACCGACGCGACGACGACCCAGACGACGGAGGAGGGCTGGGCCTGGGTGTTCGTCGCGATCGACCACCGCAGCCTCGAGCCCTGGGCCCGCGTCCGCAAGCGCGGTGATCGCTTCGCCGCGCTCGAGCCGGTGCTCGAAGGGGTGCGCAGCCACTTCGGCGGATGCGCGCTCAACATCGCGCGGGGCCTCGCCCTGCGCCACGACCACGGCCCGCAGTACGTGAGCGATCACTTCCAGGGCGAGCTGCGCTGGCTCGGGATCACCGACTCGCCGGCCTTCGTGCGCGAGCCTGAGGGCAACGGCATGGCCGAGTGGTTCATCAAGCAGCTCAAGGAGCAGATCCTGTGGTGCGAGCGCTTCGCCACGGTCGAGGAGGCCGACCGCGCGGTGCGCGAGTTCTGTCGGCGCTTCCGCGAGGAGTGGATCGTCGAGCGCCTCGGCTACCGCACGCCGGCCGAGGCGTACGCGGCGTTCATCGCCGAGCGTGCGGCATGATTAGTACGCGCTCCCGTCCAGGGAACCGGGCGCGGTCCAGCGAGGCGTTGGGAGCTGCGTGAGCTTCAGAGCAACGACGGACCTCTGCCCAATTGCCGGCACGCTCAGACTGGCCGATGAGGCGGCGGGATTAAGACGGACGAGTCGTGATCACCCCGAGAATGTGTGTGGTCTGTCGAGCGCGAACGCTTAGCTTAGTGACGACGTAGCCACTCGAGACGATGCGCCGTGCGAGGAGACGACGACTCTCCGATGAGTGGCGCGAGTGAACCCCATGCAGCGATGCCCAGCACCACGAGCGGTTGGAGCGCCTCGACCGCGTCGACGTCGTACACGCCGTAAGCCTCGAGGGCAATGCGCATCTCGCGCTCAAGCTCACCGAAGACAGCCCACCTGTGGATCATGGAGGCGATGTCCCATTCCCTGGGGCCGAAGCACGCTTCGTCGAAGTCCTGCCAAACGCCGCCAGCGAGGACGTTCTCGAAATGCGCGTCACCGTGAATTGCCTGCTGCAGCAGAGCTGGAGGCATCAGGCGGTTGGCCGCTTCACGCAGGATCTCGCCGGGCTCGCCACCCACGAGATCCGCGATCCGCAAGGCGTCTGGACGCGGATCGACGCTGCGCAAGGGACCGTGATAGAGGCTCGCGTCTTCATGGAACGCGCGCAGCGCCGCTCCAGCTTCCGAAGGTGAGGCGGGCCGACCGGTGCGGTACGTCCAGAACGTGACGTACCGCCCCGCCTCGAGATGCGGGCCGGGATCGATGAGCGCGGACGGAGGTACGGCGCGCTCGCCGAGCGCCTTGGCGAGTGCGACACCGCCCGCCAGCGACTCGGGCGGTCGAACGAGGTGCGCCAAACGAGTCACCCTCGCGACGACTGGCGCGGGCCGAAGATGAACGAGCACGTTCATCCCTTCTCCTAGCCCTGCTGCTTCATCGAATCTGAGACCGAGTCTCCGAGCGAGCAACACGGCGAGTCCGCCTTCCACTCGAATCATTCTCGCTTGCTGGGTCGCACTCCGGCATGCGTATGGTCAGCTTCGCCGCCTTGAGCTCTGCATGTCCACATCACGCGGGGTCTATGCGCGCGCGGCCGGATCACTGCTTGGTGGCTGTACAGCCACGCGTACAGCCAACGGGTCGAAATGAGCCGTGATGGGGCGGGATGAGCCGGGACGACGAACGCGGACAACGTTCGAGAACATTGGGAATCACGAGGTTCCGCGGCGGCCGACGGCCATCTTGAAAACCGCTGAGGGCGCAAGCTCTCCGTGGGTTCGAATCCCACCCCCTCCGCCCTTGTGATGTGTCGGGACATCGGAGACAGATGTCTCAAGACATCGTAGACAAGCTCACGCCGATTGCCGCTGGTAATTGCGAGACGGATCGAGCGTGAGGTGACGGAGCAACTCGCCGTCGGCCGCTGAGACCACCCGGACGTCGCGATCGGCGACGAGCATGACCACCGGCACGCCCTTGTGGCGCGCGCCCATCCCGATGTGCAAGAGCTTCGACTGGTAGCGCAGGCTCAGCTTGCCGTGCCGGTCGACCTTGTCGTGGCGGATGCGGAAGTGCGTCTGGATCTTGGCCGCGGGAGCGGCCTTGATCTTGGTGTCGTAGACCTCGCGTGGGGTGAGCCGTCCGAGGGCGCGGTGCGGCCGCTGCTCGTTGTAATAGCGCGCGAACTGGTCGAGCTGCGCCTGGAGCGCTTCGAGCGTGCGCGCCGGCGGCTGCTTGGCCAGGTACTTCTTCTGCGTCTGGTGGAAGCGCTCGACCTTGCCGCAGGTCTGGGGGTGATACGGCCGCGCGTGCTTGTGGCGGATGCCCAGACGCTCGAGCTCGGTCTCGAGCACGACTTTGCCGCCGCGGTGCTCCGCCGTGAAGATGCAGCCGTTGTCGGTGAGCACCGCCGCGGGCGTGCCGTACACCGCGCGGGCCTGCTGGAAGATCTGGCCGACGTCCACCGCGGTCGTCACCGCCAGCGCGACCGAGCGAAGATCGAGTCGGCTGCAATCGTCAATGAAGTTGACGATCTCGCAGCCTTGGCCAGCGGCGAGCACCCAGTGGGTCATGTCCGACTGCCAGCACTCGTTGGGCAGCTCGGCCTGGAAGCGCACCAACGCGGAGCGCGGTCGCTTCTGCGGCTGTGGGGTGACCAGACCGCGCCGGCGCAGCACCCGCCAGACTGAGCTCACCGAGGGCACCGCGCCGTGCCGGCGCGCGAGGTGCCAGTGGATGGTCAGCGCACCGCCGTCGAGCCCCTGGTCGAGCAGGTTGGTGCGCAGCGCGACGATCTCATCGGCCAGCGCGGGGGCGATCGCGCCGGGCGAGCGCCGCGGACGACGCGAGCGTGGCTCGAATCCGGGCTCACCCTCGCGGCGATAGCGCGCGAGCAGCTTGTACAGCCAACTCCGATGCACGCCGTGCGCGGCGGCCAGCTCGCCGACGCTGCGACCTTCGCGCAGGTGTGACTCCACCAGATAGCGACCCTGCCCCATAGGAGCACCTCTTCCTCACGGTGTCTCCTATGTCTTGACACATCTGTCGCCTATCTGCTGGAACCAAACACCACCCCCTCCGCCCTCAGCGCACCGCTTTCTTCACGAGCGCGCCGATCTTTGCCTCGGTGGCGGCCGTCAACTCCGTCAGCGCGAAAGAGGTCGGCCACATGGCGCCTTCGTCGAGGTTCGCCGCGTCGCTGAAGCCGAGCGTCGCGTACCTCGTCTTGAACTTCTGCGCGTCTTGGAAGAAACAGACGACCTTGCCGTCCTTGGCATACGCGGGCATCCCGTACCAGAGTTTCGGCGAGAGCGCGGGCGCGCTGCCCTTGATGATCGTATGGAGCCGCTTGCCCATGGCGCGGTCCGGATCCCGCATCTCGGCGATCTTTGCGAGCACGTCACTTTCCCGGTCCGCCTTGTCCGCGGCCGCCTTCAGCTCTCGGGCGCGCTCCTTCATCGCCAGTCGTTCCTCGGGCGTGAAACCCTTGGAAGTCTTGCCGCCCGCAGTGGTGCTTTTGGCGGACTTCTGCGTGCCCTTCATTGCAGGCTCCTTTCAGCCATTTTGCACGCTGATCTCGGCGAACGCCGAGCAGCATCGAGAACCATGCGCGACCGGCTTAGCGACGCTCCGCAACCGCTGCGGCGAGGAGGTCGAGCGTCTGCTGCGCGCCCTCGACCGCGCCGTAGTGCGCGGCCTGGTCACGCGCCTCCTTGCTGGCGAAGACGAGGCGCAGCGTGACTTCGGTCGCGGCTCCGCGCTCGGCGAGGGTGAGGATCGACTCGACCGCATGCGGGTCGTCTTTGCGATTGCTGTAGGTCCAGACGATGCGCTCGGGCGGCACGATCTCCTTCCAGACGACGTAGTTGGGAAAGTCCTTGCCGTCGCGCGGGACCGTGAACTCCCAGACGCCGCCCGGCCTGAACTCGAACGCGTGCGTGGTCCCGTTCTGGCTCCACCAGCGGTCGAGGCTGGCGACGCTGCTGAACGCGTCGAAGACGATCCGCCGTGGTCCCTCGATGACGCGCGACACCATGAATTCGCGATCTGCCGTGGGTTGAGCGCTAGCTCCGCTTGCCATGCGCAGGCTCCTCCTTCTGACGCTCCTTGACGTATTCGTTGAGTCGGTCGAATCGCTCGTTCCAGAACTGCTCGAAGCCGACGACCCAGTCGTGCATCGGTCTGAGGCCACGGGCGTCCAGGCCGTAGAGCCGCTGCTGCCCGGCCTCCCGCACGCGCACCAACCCGACCTCGCGCAGCACGCGCAGGTGCTTCGACGTGCGGGGTTGCGTGATGCGCAGCGCGCGCGCGAGCTCGTTGACCGGCCGCTCGCGGCCCATCAACAGCGTGAGGATCTGGCGGCGCTGCGGCTCAGCGACCGCGTTGAACGCGTCCGACGTGGTGGCGGCCCGTGCCATGCAGCCAAATATATGTCGATATCGGCATGTATCAAGCGATCGGGTTTCCGCGTCGAGGGCGACGCGAACCTGCTGGCCACGCATCGGAGGCGTGCGTTGACATAAGAGGCTCCTCGGGCAGGGAGCCGAGGTAGGACCGCTATGATGACCACATGACCATTAAAGTGACCGCCACGGATGCGAAGGCGAAGATCCTCTCTCTGCTCGACGACGTCTCCGCTGGCCAAGAGGTGGAGATCACAAAGCACGGTCGCGTCGTCGCGCGGCTCGTGCCTGCTACCGGACCGCACGCCCTGAAAGGAACCCTCATCGGCGTCGCCATGACGGGGGATAAGGAGGAGGATCTCTTCGCTACCGGAGCGAACTGGGACCTGCAGTAAGCACCGTCGTCCTCGATAGCCACATCGTCCACTGGTGGTCGGCGGAGCCTGAGCGGATCAGCGCCCCCGCGAGCCGGGCTATCGGCGCGGCGGATGAGCTCGCGGTCGCCGACATCTCGTGGTTCGAGCTCGCCTGGCTGGCTCGACATGAACGGATCGTGGTGACGATCCCGATCTCCTTCTGGCTCCAGCAGCTGGCGGCGCAGGTCCGCACGATCCCGGTGACGCCGGCGATCGCGGCCACGGCGGTCGGTCTGCCGTCATCGTTCCCCGGGGATCCAGCGGATCGGCTGATCTACGCGACGGCGATGGAGAACGGCTGGCGTCTCATCACGAAGGACCGCAGGCTGCGCACGCACCGCCATCCTCGCCCCGTCACCCTTTGGTAGGCAGGGGCGGCGCACACGTCGTCGCGGTGAACCTCCCCACGCCGCTAGAATTCGGGCGCTTCCTCCCGGGACAAGCTGTTTCGGGCGCGCCGGTGTGAGCGAGTGCACTGGAGTTGCATCGCCCAACATCGCGCAGCGCTGGAGAGATAGGGAGGGATACATCCAATGGCAGCACGTACGACCGCCATGGGCGGTCAGGACTGGATCGAGCGCCAATTCAAGGTGCGCGCGGCCGGGTCCACGATCGGTACGGAGATCCGCGGCGGACTCACGAACTACCTCGTCATGTCCTACATCCTCGTCGTCAACGCCGTGATCCTCTCGGCGGCCGGCGTGCCGTTCGCGGCCTGCGTCGCGGCTACGGCGCTCATGGCCGCGCTGTTCACGGGCGGCATGGCGCTGTTCGCGAACTACCCGTACGCGGGTGCCGCCGGACTCGGCATCAACGCCGTCGTCGCCTTCGGCCTGGTCAAGGGCGCGGGTCTCTCGTGGCAGGGCGCCATGGGCGTGGTCGTGCTCGAGGGCCTCGCGATCTGCATCGCGATGGCGCTCGGCGTTCGCCGCGCGCTCCTCGACGCGGTCCCCGTGCCGATCAAGCTCGGTATCGGAGCCGGCATCGGCGCGTTCATCTTCGCTATCGGATTCTTCAACGGCGGGCTCGCGGTCGGGACGGGGAACCCCGCTGACCCGGTCGCGCTCGGCAACCTCAACTCAGCGATCGCGATCGTGACGATCGGCGGTCTGCTGCTCACAGCGTTCCTCTACTCGCGCGGCGTGAAGGGCGCGCTGATCCTGGGGATCATCGGCGCCACCATCCTCGGGATCCTCGTCAACGCGGCCACCGCCGGCGCGGCCTACAAAGAGCTCAAGGGCGTGGCCGTCATGCCTGAGTCGTTCACCTTGGTGCCCGACTTCTCGACGATTGGAGCGGTGTTGACGACCGGACCGAGCGGTCTCGCGCTGCTCGAGGTGTTCAAGCTCGGATTCTTCGTGGCGATCCTGACCGTCTTCTCGCTGATGCTGTCCGACTTCTTCGACACCGCCGGGACGGTCGTCTCGGTCGCGTCCGAGGGCGGCTGGCTCAAGAAAGACGGCACCATCGATCGTGCCGACCGCGTCTTCTGGGTCGACTCTCTCGGAGCTCTCTTCGGTGGGATCTTCGGCACGTCGAGCAACACGACATACATCGAATCGGGCGCGGGCGTCGCGGAAGGAGCGAAGACCGGTCTGGCCAGCCTGGTGACGGCGGTCCTGTTCCTTCTATCGATCTTCCTCGCGCCGATCGCCGGCATCGTGCCGCCACAGGCGACCGCGCCGGCGCTGATGCTCGTCGGCTGGTTCATGTTCAAGCCGATCCTGGATCTGAACAAGGTCGGCAATATCGACTTCGCGACCGGCTTCGCGGTCCTGCTGACGGTGTTCGTGATGCCACTCACGTACTCGATCACGAACGGCGTCGGCGCGGGCTTCATCGCGTACACCCTGCTCAAGCTCGCAAGCGGAAAAGCGAAGGACGTGAACACCCCGATGTGGGTCGCCACGATCGCGTTCGCGATCTACTTCGCCGATCCTTGGGTGCGCCAGTTCATCCCCAAGTGATCTAGACCGTCCGGCACCTTTCGGACATGGCGAGAGCCCCGCACACGCGGGGCTCTCGTTCGTCTAGTGCGGCCTCATCGTCTCGAGGCGCCGCACCTCGCGCTCGCGCAGCCGGGCAACGCCGCGGACCAGGCCGAAGCATCCCGATAGCATCATCGCGCCGTGCGGCGTCGCCTCGTGCCACGCGAGCGGCGCCGCCATCGCGCGGTTCGGACCGGTCACCGCGACGAACGAGAACGGTCCCGCCGCGCGGTAGCGCTCATCGAGGATCAGCGCGCCGTGGCCGTCGTCGCCGTAGACCTCGTCGTGTGTGATCGTCCCGGCGATCAGTCTCGCGATGAGGCGTTCGAGCTTCGCGGTGTTCATGGACTCGGTGTGATGCTCCATCACGCCGAACAGCTCCTCTCCGCGCACGAGCAGTCCGAGGACGTGCTGGTTGCCGACGTTCACGATGCACGCGCCCTGCTGCGCGGCGCCGCCGACGAGCTCGTCCTCGAGCGCGCCGAGCACGGCCGCCGGTCCCGTATCGGCCACGATCGCGCCGGGCGCGTCCTCCTGGATGGCGCGCAGGCGCGTCATGTATTCGGGCGGCTGGCGCCAGATGTGGTCGGCGAGCGTTCCGCCGGGCACGAGGAAGCGGCGCCAGTGCTCGAACCGGAACAACCGATTCGAGTGCTTCGGCGAGAAGCCGTGATCCTGGGCCGCGACCGCGACGGTCGGCGGGATCGTGACGTCGTACTGCGCCAGCGCTGACGCGAGGCGAGCGAGATCCAGATCGCGGAACTCGATCGCGACCGTACCGTCCGGCGCAGCGTCGGTGATGACGATGCCGCGCCGCGTCAGAAGGTCGACGTCGTCGTGGACGGTGCCCGCCGCCCGCTCGGTCGCGTAGACCTTGAGCCCCGCCTCGAGATGTCGCCACACCGCGTTCGTCGTGTGGTACCCGCCCATGAGGTTGCCGTGCAGGAAGACAGCGCGCCCCGCCTCGCGGGCCGCGGCGATCTTGTTGCCCGCGATCGCCGTGGCCGACGGCACGACGAGCTGGACCGCGTTCTCCATGGGCTGCGCGGGGTCGTGGAGCAGGACGTCCATCGTTCCGGCGCCGATGTCGATGGCGAGGATGCGGTCATCGGACATGCAGGGATGCTAGCGAGCGGCGCGCTCGGAACGTAGCGTGGCCGCCGTGCGTTTCATGAACGTGAGGATCCCTCTCGTCCTAGCGGCGGCACTGCTCGCGGGCGCCTGCTCGCCGGTCGCGCCGGTCGCGCCGGTCGCGCCTGGGACCGACGTCGCAGCTCCCAGCGCAAGTCCCATCGCGGCGGAATCGGCACATCCAACGCCGTCGGCGATCACGCCACCCGCGGCTGGAGACCCGTGCCCTGGTGTCGCGCCGACTCAGCTTGCGGCGGGATTCCAGTCGCGTTTCCCCGCGCGCACCGCGGCTGAGGTGATCGCCGGGGCCACAACGGATCCCTACCTGCGCGTCAACTTCGAGGACTTGGCCGGAGTTCGGCCGGGCCCGATGCGCGATCCGCGCGTGCCGCAGTGCCGGCTGGATCTTCTCCGGCTCGGCGAGCCGATCTTCGTGCGGCAATACCCGGCCAGCCTCGGCCGGTGGCTGCTGCCCATCGCCTACGACGGCCAGACGCTGCTGACGGTGTTCATCAGCGTCGAGGGGAACGGCATAGGCGCGATCGGCGGGAGCCGTGGCGGAGCGGTGCCCATCGGGGCCGAATCAACGGCACGACGCGCAGGCGATGCGCCCGGCGACCCGGTCGTCTCGGGCGAGCTCGTGTTCGCGAAGCCTCCTGGCTGCGCGCCGCGAGACACGATCTCGTGGCGACTCGTGCGCCGCAGTGGCGTCGCGGTCTATCTGGTGCCGGAATATCCAGGCGCGCAGCCACCCGGCGCGCTCTTCCGTGAGGATGAAATGAAGCTCATGGGCGCGAGCGGCGGACGCGCCCCGTACTCATTGGCACAAGTTCGCGCCGCTTGCTGAGTCCATCTATCCGTGCCCGGCGTGGCCGACTAGACTGACGTTGACCAGGGACCTCACGGGGAGGTCGCATAGTCCGGTCGAGTGCGCCGCGGTGCTAACGCGGTGAGTCGGTGATCCCGGCTCCGCGGGTTCGAATCCCGCCCTCCCCGCAGCATCAATCAAGCAGGTGCCGATGGACCAACGGATGAACCCCACCCCGGAATTGGCATGGGCCGCTGGGCTCTTCGACGGCGAAGGTTCGGTTTCGACTTACGTGCCGCGCCACCGTCGCAGTCCTCGCAGGCAAATGCAGATCAGTCAGGCCGGCCCGCCCGGTAAAAAACCGCTCGTGCTCGTCCGTTTCCAAGAGATCGTCGGCGGATTGGGCAACATCACCGGCCCGTATCGCGGCTACCTCTACTACTGGAAGATCACGAAGAAGGACGAGGTCGACGAAGTAGGCGATCTGCTCTGGCCATACCTCGGTCAGGAAAAGCGGCGGCAGTTCGCCACGGCCGCGCTGAGGATCACGCGGACGACCCCTGGACCGGTCGAGAGCCCGCATCTGCCTGATCCGATTCTCGAGGCATCGTGGGCAGCGGGTCTGTTCGACGGGGAGAGGACGATATCGCTTGTGAGGCGGCCGCCGCGGCGTGAGCCAGCCGGCGTCGCGATGTCCCTGCCGCAAGCGTCCTCGTCAGGCGTGCCGGAGAACCTATTGCGCTTTCGTGCGGCGGTCGCCGGCGTCGGTGGCATCGGCGGTCCCTACGCGCCGCGCAGTCCATGGTCTCGTCTGCCGCAGTACCAGTGGGCGACGGGAGATCGTCACAAGGTGACGACCGTGGCCAGGATCCTTTGGCCATCACTCGGAGCGATCAAGCGACGTTCCCTGAGTGCAGCCGCGACCTTCCTCGACCCCGATTTCCAGGAGTGGAGCGCCGGGCGAATCCAAAGCGGCTAGGCGTCTAGCGACCGCACCACCAGTCCCGCCGGCACCTTCGGATAGAAGTACGTCGTCTTCTGTGGCAGCCGCTCGCCCTGGTCCGCGACGCGACGCAGTGTCGCCGGATCGACGGCGCGAAGGAGGATGACGGTCGCGCCCGCGCTCGCGGCGTCGATCGCGCGCTCGGTGTCGTGCTCGTACGTGATCTCCGCGCCCGCGTCGCGCGCCGGACGCACCAAGAGCTCCTCCGCGATCGCGACCGGCAGCGTGCGCCATGCCGGCGGCAGGGACGAGACGTCGGCAGCCGCCTTGAGCTCGAGCGAATGGAAACGGCCGGCCCGCGCGATCGCGATGCCCGGCTGCACGTCGCCCAGCGCTCCGCGGTCGATCGTCACCGCGTCGAAGGAGCGTGCGATCGCGGCATCGAGCGCGGCCTCGCCGCCGCGCACGACCCGGTGGGTCGCGAAGATGCGTAGTCCCGGATCGTCGAGGGCGCACAGATACGCGAGCGTGTAGCGCTCGGGCGCGTTTGGTCCCACATCGCCGCGCTCCTTCAGGTAATTGAGCGCCGTCTCGTATCGATGATGGCCGTCGGCGATGTACACGCGTGAATCCCGCAGCGCGCCCATGATCCGCGAGAGCGTCGCGGCGTCGTGGATCCGCCTCAGACGATGCCGGTCGGCGCCCACGACGGCTTCTCCCGCGGGTGCGGAAGGGACCTCGGCGAGCGAGCGCATGAGCCCAGCGTCGTCGGCGAACATGCCGAACACGGGGCTCGTGTTCGCTCGCGTCGCGCGCAGCAATGCGAGGCGGTCCGCCTTCGCCTTCGGAAAGGTGTGCTCGTGCGGCAGCACGACGCCTTCGTTCTGCTCGTACAACCTGAGCGCGCCGAGGAACCCGTGTCGTACGAGCCGCCTTCCGCCGATCTCGAACTCGTGGTCGTGCAGATAGATGGAAGGCTCCGGATCCGCGCGCAGGACGCCGCTCGCGATCCGACCGCGCAGCGCTTCGCCGGCGCGCGCGTACTTCGCGTCCGCCGGCTCTTCCTCGCGCGCGAATTCGACGCGCACCAGGTTGTTCGGGCTTCGTGCGTACAGCCGCTCGCGCTCGGCTTCCGAGATGATGTCGTAGGGCGGGCAGATGAGATCGGAGAGGCGGCCCGCGATGCTTTCGTCGAAACGAAGTCCACGGAAAGGAACGATCTCGGCCACGGTCCGATTCTGAGGGACCAATCCCTACCGCACACAATGGCGGCGTGCAACGTGCCTCTCGGGCGCTCGTCATCGGCGCCGGATACGCCGGCATCAAGCATGTCGAGGCGTTGCGCGAGATCGGCGTCCTGGTCGAGGGCCCGCTGAGCGCGCGACGTGCCGCGGAGGATCTCGCCCTCGTGGCGCGCTCCGACGCGGAGGTCGTGCACGTCTGCGCCCCGAACGACCTGCATGTCGCGCTCGCCGGCGCGGCGCTGCGCGCCGGGAAGGACGTCGTCTGCGAGAAGCCGCTCGCGCTCGACGTCGCCGGTGCGGAGGAGCTGGAAGCCGTCGCACGCTCGTCGGGCCGCCTCGCGGTGCTGGGGTACAACTACCGCTTCCACCCGATGGTGGTCGAGTTGGCGACGCGCGTTGCGGCGGGCGAGATCGGGACTCCGCACGCTCTCCGCGGCGCGTTCCTGCAGGACTGGCTGCTCCTGTCCACCGACCTCGACTGGCGTCTGGAAGCGGCGCGCGGCGGAGTGTCGCGTGCGATCGCGGACATCGGCGCTCACTGGGTCGACCTCGCTGAGGTCGTCACCGGAACGAAGGTGGAGGCCGTCGTGGCGCAGGTCGGACAGCTGCACGGTCGTGGGACCGAGGACCACGCGGATCTGCTCGTGCGTTTCTCCGGTGGCCTGCGGGGCGCGTGCACGCTGTCCCAGGCGGCCGCCGGTCATCGCAACGACCTCGAGCTCTCCGTCGACGGAGCGCGACGCTCCGCGACGTGGCGCTACGAGAATGCGAACGAGCTGCGGATCGGCTCTCGCGACCGCGAGATGACCATCGTCACGCGCGACGGTCCGCTCGCCTCGCCCGCGGCGCGCGCCCTCGCCGCGCTCCCATCAGGCCCGAATGAGGCGCGACGCAATCTGCTCGCGGCCGTCTACGCGAGGCTCGCCGGCGACGAGAGCGTGCCCGCCGCCGCGCTGCCGACGTTCGCGGACGGCGTTCGTCATCTGCGCGTCGCGGCGGCCGCGCTCGAAAGCACCAGGCGCGAGAAGTGGGTGAGCATCGCGTGACGGAGCGCGCGGGCGTGCGGCTCGCGATCCAGGATCGCCTGCTCCCCGGCGCGACGTTGCCGGAGCGATACGAGAACGCGAAGCGCTTCGGCTTCGACGCGATCGAGCTCTCGCAGCAGCCGTTCGACGACGCCGTCGTCGCGCTCCGGAATCACATCCCGGTCTCAGCGATCTGCGGCGGCTACCGTGGCTGGCTCATCGATCCGGATCTCGAGCTAGTGCGCACGGCGCGCAAGGAGCTCGCCAGGCTGGTCGAGCTCGCGGGTGAGCTCGGCTGCGGCTGCGTCGTCGTCCCCATCTGGGGCAGGACGCGGAACCTGCCCAATATCGGGACCGGCCGGACGCGCGAAGAGGACGAGACGATCTTCGTCGATGGCATGAGCGCGCTCGCGTCGCGCGCCGAGCGTGTGGGCGCGCTGCTGTACGTCGAGCCGATCAATCGGTACCAGAACGACGTCTGCAATACGATCGCCGACGCGCTGCGTCTGCGCGAGCGCATCGGCAGCAAAGCGGTCAGGGTCATGGCGGACGTCTTCCACATGAACATCGAGGAAGCGGACATGGCGGCGGCGGTCGCGTCCGCGGGCGAGTGGCTCGGCTACTTCCACCTCGCGGACTCGCAGCGGCTCGAGCCAGGGAAGGGTCATCTGGACTTCGGCCCGATCTTCGCGGCGCTCACACGCATCGCATATCGGGGCTACGCGTCGTTCGAGCTCGCGTCGCTTTCCGGCGATGCCGCCTCCGTGCTGCCGGCCTCGGTATCGCTCATTCGCGCCAAGATGGCCGAGGCACGGCTTTCGTGAGCCTCGCCGATCGTCTCGCTGAGCGCGGCGAGATCGGCGGCCGGACGGTGCGCATCACGGAGGCGGGAGAGGTCGAGTGCCACGAGTACCCGGTCGCGCCTCTGCTCGAGGGCATGGTGCGGATCCGCACCGCCGTGTCCGCGATCAGTCCGGGGACCGAGATGACGTATTTGGGACGAGACGCAACGAATCCGTACCTGCGCAAGCGATGGGATCCCGAGCTGCGGCTATTCGTCTCCGGCGAGCCCACGCAGGATTACCCGATCGTCTTCGGCTACCGGGCCGCGGGCATCGCGGTCGAGAGCCGCGATCCCTCCGTCGCGGTCGGCACGCGGATCTTTGGGAAGTGGCGTCACACCGAATTCACGACGCTCCCGGCGGCCGACGCGCGGGCCCAGATCCTGCCCGACGCGCTGTCGTTCGACGATGGCGTCGATCTCGGGCAGATGCTGCCGATTTGCGTGAACGCTGTTTCGTACGGGGAAGATCGTCACGTCGGTGCGCCGGTCGTCCTGTTCGGATGCGGTCCGGTGGGTCTCATCGTCGCTCAGGTCGCGCGCGCCACGGGCGCGGCGCGCGTGTACGCCGTCGACCGTCTCGCGGCGCGTCTCGCGATCGCCGCATCGCTCGGCCTCGTCCCGCTGAATGCGGCCGCGGAGGACGTTGCGCTGCGGCTCAAGCACGAGCTCGGCTCCGAGGCGATCCCGGTCGCGTTCGAGTGCTCGGGGACCGCGCGGGCCCTGCACGAGGCGATCCGCGTCGTTCGGCGTCGCGGTACCGTCGTCGCAGTGGGGTTCTATCAGGGCGAAGCTGCCGGTCTCTTCCTGGGGGATGAGTTCCATCACAACGGGGTCGAGATCCGATCGGGTCAGATCGGCAACCTGCATCCACGGTGGGAGATCGGACCGCTCCGCGCCTACGGCATCGAACTCGCGCGCGCGAAACGGATCACGCTCGATGGTCTGCCTCGCCTGCGCCTGTCCGTGAGAGAGGCACCGGCGGCATTCGCGGCCCTCGCCGCCAGGGACGTCCTGCAAGTGGCGCTGACCTACTAGAGCGCAGAAGCAAGAATCCTGGATGGAGGATGCGGCCAGGAATATAGTGCCGGGACCACAAAGTGGGAGGGTGCGACCAATGAGATCTGTTCGCTTAGCAGCAGTCGTTGCCCTGGCGGGCGCGATCGTTGCGTCCGCATGCGGCGGTGGCACGACGCCGACCGCGGCGCCCAGCGGCGCCATCTCGAGCGAGCCCTACGTACTGCTGTCGACGCAGTTCAATACCGTGACCGAGAAGGAACCGTGACCGAGAAGGAGGCTATCCAGAGCCAAATTCTGAACGGCTTCAAGGCCGCGAAGGTCGAGTACCGCGGTGAGGAGGCCGGCCCCTTCAACGACCGGATCATCGCGGAGGCGAAGGCCGGCAAGGGGACCGTCGGGGCGATCCTCGCGCTCCACGGCGACTTCGGTAACCTCGTCGGTCCGGACAAGGATTACTTCGAGGACCTCACACCGCTCGCGCAGAAGCTCAAGGACCGCGGTATCCCCGCGGAGTTCATCGACCTGGGGAAGATCGGCACGACCAAGCAGGTCTACATCCCGTCGATGCAAGCAACGTACATCCTCGGCGTGAACAAGCAGGCGCTGCAGTACCTGCCGTCCGGGGCGAACGTCGACGACCTCACCTACACGCAGCTTCGCGACTGGTGCAAGAACATCGCGGACAAGACGGGCAAGAAGCGGTGCGGCCTCCCGGCCGGACCGAAGTCGCTCCTGCACCGTCTCATCCAGGGCTACCTCTATCCGGCGTACACCGGTGGCCTGGTGACGACCTACAAGTCGGCCGACGCCGCGAAGATGTGGGGCGACCTCAAAGACATCTGGCAGTACACGAACCCGCAGTCGCTGCAGATCGACTTCATGCAGGAGTCGCTCCTATCGGGCGAGGTCTGGGTCGGCTTCGACCACGTCGCTCGGCTCGTGAACGCGTTCAGGGATAAGCCCAACGACTTCGTCGCGGCGCCCGCGCCGAAGGGACCCAAGGGCCTCTATTACATGTCCGTCATCGCTGGGTTCGCGATCCCCAAGAGCTCGCCGAACAAGAGCGGCGCCGAGGCGCTCATCGACTACATGCTGACGCCGGAGGTCCAGGCGAAGGTCCTGAACGCCGTCGCGTTCTTCCCGGTCCTGGACAAGGCCATGCCCGCCGACCTCGCGCCGTACCTGAAGATCGAAGCCGAGGGCGTGCAGAAGCAGTCGAAGCACAAGGACGCCAAGGTGGCGCTCCTGCCGATCGGGCTCGGCGCGAAGGGCGGCGAGTTCAACAAGGTGCAGCTCGACAGCTTCCAGCGGATCATCGTCAAGGGCGAGGACATCCAGAAGGTCCTGAACGAGGAGGGGGCGAACCTCCAGAAGGTCATGAACGACGCGAAGGCTCCGTGCTGGCGGCCGGATCCGGCGAGCACGGGCCCCTGCCAGGTGAAGTGACCTAAGTGGCCGTCCGAGCAGGGAGGCTCTCGTTCCCGGCGCGCATCGCGCGGTCGGAGGCGACCCTCCCGCTCGGGCTGCTCGCGCCCACGATCATCTATCTCGCGCTGCTCATCCTCGTGCCGGTCGCTCAGGCGCTGCTCCTATCGGTCCAGGCAGAGGATGGCGCGCTCACGCTCGACGCCTATCAGCGGATGGTGAGCGAGACGGCATTCGCGGACGCGATACGGAACACGGCCCTCCTGCTCATCTTCATCGTGCCGATCCAGCTCGTGCTCGCGCTCGCGATGGCCCTGCTCATCAACTCGCGCTTCCCCGGCCATGGGATCTTCCTGTACATCTACGCGATACCGCTCGCGATCTCGGACCTCGCGGCGGGCATCGTGTGGCTCTCGATCTTCACCGAGAACGGCTACCTGAATACGGTGCTCGGCGGCCTCGGACTCATCAAGGAGCCGATCGCGTACCTCTCCTACGAGAACCTGCACCTCGTGCTCATGACCATCGTCGTCGCCGAGTCGTGGCGTGCGACCGCGATCGTGCTGGTGATCCTGCTCGCCGGACTACAGCTCATCCCGCGCGACTACTTCGAGGCGGCGGAGCTCTTCGGCGCCTCGCGTCTCAGGCGAACGCTCACCGTCGTGCTGCCGCTGCTCCGCCCGAGCCTGCAGTCGGCGCTCATCATCCGGACGATCTTCGCGTTCCAGACGTTCGCGGTCGTGCTCGCGCTCTCCGGACGGCAGCTCCCGGTGCTCGCGTACGAGGCGTACGACTGGTACGCGAACCAGTTCAACTCGCACGTCGCCGCGGCATATGCCGGGCTGATCCTCATCCTCACGATGACGGTCGTGATCTTCTACCTGCGCCTCTTCCGTGTCCGCGAGGGGGAGGCGGCGCGATGACCGCGGTCGCCGGCACACGCCAACGTCGACCGCTCACCCGTCGCGTGCTCATCGACCGCATCCTTCTGTATGGCGTCGCCGTGCTCCTCGCGCTGTGGACGCTCGTGCCCATCTACCTCATCGCCGTCGCGGCCTTCAGCGAGCGCAGCGCCGTGTACGACTACCCGAAGGCGCTGCTCCCCACGCGTTTCTCGACCGACACGATGGCGTTCTTCATCGGATCGGGCGGTGTCATCAATTCGGTGAAGAACAGCATCCTCGTCGCGCTCGGAACGATCGTCGTCGCGCTGTCGATCGGCGCGCCGGCTGGTTACGCGCTCTCCCGTTTCCGGTTCCCCGGTCGCGACGTGTTCCAGCTCGCCGTGCTGTCGTCGAAGATGTTCCCGATCGCCATCCTCGCGATCCCGCTGGCGGTGACCTTCATCGGGCTCGGCCTCTACGACACGCTCCTGGGCGTCGTCATCGTGCACAGCGCGATGGTCCTCCCGTTCGTCGTGATCGTGACCGCCGGCGTGTTCGCCAGCGTGTCGCGCGAGCTCGAGGAGGCCGCGCAGACCCTCGGTACCTCACGGCTCGGTGCGTTCATCCGAGTCGCTCTGCCGCTGGCGCTCCCCGGGCTGGCGGCCGCGGCGATCTTCGCGTTCGTCACGAGCTGGAACGAGGTGTTCGCGGCGACGATCCTCACCTTGCGGGAGCGAACGCTGCCGGCGCACGTGATCGCGAGCCTCAACCAGTCGCCGCTCTACTTCAAGTTCGCGGGCGGCTTTTTCCTGATCGTCCCCTCGCTCTTCTTCATCTTCTTCATGCGGAAGTACCTCTTCAACCTGTGGGGACCGGGAAGGTGATGTGATGTCGAGCGTCTCGTTCGAGTCCGTGCGCAAGGTCTTTGGGAAGACGGTCGCGCTGCCGGGCATCGACCTGCTCGTACGTGATGGCGAGTTCATGGTGCTGCTCGGACCGTCGGGGTGCGGGAAGACGACCCTCCTGCGCTGCCTCGCCGGGCTCGAGCGCATCGACGGCGGCGCCGTCCGGATCGGCGAGCGCGAGGTCTCCGACCTGCCGCCGCGCGACCGGAACATCGCGATGGTCTTCCAGTCGTACGCGGTGTTCCCGCACATGAAGGTGTACGACAACATCGCCTTCGGGCTCCGCATGCGGAAGAAACCGAAGGCCGAGGTCGAGCGGCGCGTGCAGGAGGGTGCGGCGCTCCTGCAGCTCGAGCCGTTCCTCGACCGCTATCCCGCGCAGCTGTCCGGTGGCCAGCGGCAGCGCGTCGCCGTCGCGCGCGCGATCGTCACGGATTCGCCGGTGCTGCTCATGGACGAGCCGTTGTCCAACCTCGACGCGCTGCTGCGGCTGCACGCGCGCGCCGAGCTGAAGCGGCTCCACACGGATGTGAAGCGGACGACGGTCTACGTGACGCACGACCAGGTCGAAGCCCTCTCGATGGGGGACCGCATCGCGGTCATGAAAGATGGCGAGATCGCGCAGGTCGACACCCCGAGCGTCATCTACGACCGGCCCGCGAGCGTCTTCGTCGGCTCGTTCATTGGGTCGCCGCCGATGAACTTCCTGAAGTGCACGGCGCGTGACGGACTTGCGGTCGGCAACGGCTGGCAGGTGCCGGGCCCGCCGGGGATGGACGGCAAGGCGCTGCTCCTGGGGATCCGTCCAGAGAACATCCGGATCGGGGAAGGAGAGTTCCGCGGTCGCGTGATCGTCGCGGAGCCGCTTGGCTCTCACACCTTGCTGACGGTGAAAGTGGGCGAGGAATCGCTGAAGGTGGTCGCGCCCGCGGACAGCACGTACCGGCCCGACGAACCGCTGGGGATCGCCCCAGAGCCGCACAAGATCCGCTGGATGGACGAAGCGAGCGGCAAGGCCGTCACGGCGCCGCACTGAGAGCGGAGCAAGCCACCCGCGCTCGCGACGACCGCGAGCTCCGCGCGGCGGCCGCGACCGTCCTGCGGCGGAACGACGTGGGCGGCTGGACGAAACCCGCCCCGCGCCTGTACCCGCATCAGTGGAGCTGGGACAGCGCGTTCATCGCGATCGGGCTCGCGCACCTCGACCCGAGCCGAGCGCTTGAGGAGCTCGAGCACCTCTTCGAAGCGCAGTGGCGCGACGGCCGCGTGCCGCACATCGTGTTCGACCCGAACGTCCCCGAGTACTGGCCCGGCCCGGAGCTGTGGGCCTCGCGCGGGGTGAGCGGAGCGCCCACGACGGTGGCGACGAGCGGGCTCATCCAGCCGCCGATGCATGCGATCGCCGTCTGGCGCATCCTCCAGATCGCGGGCGCGGAGCGCGGCGCCGCGACCGAAGGCGAGATCGCGTCGCGCGCGATCGTGCTGTACCCAAAGCTCCTGGCCTGGCACCGTTACCTCGCCGAGCGGCGCGATCCCGAACGCTCCGGCCTGATCACCGTCTACCACCCCTGGGAGGGCACCGACAACACGCCGCGCTGGGACGCGGCGCTCGCTGCGATCGATGTCGGCGAGCTGCCGCCGTATGCGCGCACCGATCTCGCGCTCGTCGACGATGCGGAGCGTCCGTCGAAGGCCGAGTACGACCGTTACCTCTGGCTCGTCGCGCTGCTCCGAGACGCGAAATACGAAGATGAGGCCGTCCAGCGCGGGCATCCTTTCCTCATCAAGGACGTGCAGTGCAGCGCCATCTTCGTCGCGGCGAACGACGCGCTTGCCAGCATCGCCGACCTCGCGGGCGCGCCGCCGGGAGAGCGTTCCGATATCGCGCAGTGGTCCGCGCGTTCCGCGGAGGCCGTCCGAGCCTGCTGGGACCATTCGCTCGAGCTCGGGCTCGACTTCGACCTGCGCGCGGGCCATCCCATTCGCTGCGTGACCAGCGCGGGCCTCTGCCCCTTGCTCGTCCCGAGCCTCACGCCGGCTGAGGCGCGGCACTTCGCGAAACGACTCTTCGGCCCGGACTTCGCGGGGGCGGCGGGGCTGGCGTTCCCGGTCGTCCTGAGCACCGGCGCGCGCACACCGGAGTTCCGCCCGCGCGCCTACTGGCGCGGGCCCGCGTGGCCGGTCATCAACTGGCTGCTGTGGTGCGGGCTGAATGCTCACGGCCTTTCCGACGAAGCCGCGCGGCTGCGCGAGGCGAACCTGGCCCTGCTCGCGCGTCCCGAGGCCGGCTTCGCCGAGTACTACGAGCCGTTCACCGCGGAGCCGCTCGGCTCGCTCGATCAGTCCTGGACCGCCGCGGTCACGATCGACTGGCTCGCGTCCGCCTGACGCCGCGCTCGCTCACGGCGTGATCGCATGGTGTGCGGCGCCGACGAGCGGCGCCTCCTCGAGGTTCTGCGCGACGCCGACCGACGCGACGCGCGCCGACCTCGCCGCCGACTAACGGATAGCGTGGTTCGAGCTCGTACGCCATCCGTTCGAAGGCTATCCCAGCAAGGAGGACGTGCTCGCACATGCGCCCGACCCATCTGGATCCGCGCAAGCCATACAAGCCGCTCGACATCGGCAACGGCATCGTCTCCGGGATCCTTACCACCGGCGGCCGCTGGCTCTCACTCGGTGTCGAGCATCCCGTCCACGGGCGCGTCGTCCTTACGGACGTGGCCGATCTTCCCGAGGAGCGCCGCCTCGATCAGCCAGCCGTCCGCGCCTATCGCGCCGAGCTGGCGTCCGCGTCACGCGCGGGCTTCGGTCTCGCCCTCCTGAGCGGGGGCGCGGACGCGTTCCTGGTCGAGGACTCGCTTCCGCTCGCGGTGCACGACCGGGCCGACGCGCGTATCGAGGTGCTGAGCTTCGCGCCCGCCGGACGGCGCGGTGCCGTGCAGATCGTCCGCGTCGCTGCGCGCGAGGAGGCGATCGGTCTCGCGTTCGAATGGACCGGCGAGATGCGACTACGGCGCGCGTCGTACACGCAGCTCACGCCAGGCGGCGCGCTGCCTCCGACGCGCTCCCGACCGCTGATCGGGCGCGACAGTCGCCTGATCTGGATCGACGACCGCGAGCTCGGAGCGGCCGCGGCGATCGCGATACCCGCGGATGCGCAGATCCCAGCGGGGATGAGCCTGCCGTTCGTCGTCGCCGTCTCGGTCGCGGACACGCTCGCCGATGCGGCCCGCGAGGCGACATCGCTGGCCGGCGAGGGGGTGGAGCTCGTCGAAGCCGAGGTGCTCTCACGTCGGCGTTGGTGGCAAGCCGTCGGGCGCGACGGCGACGCGGACCGGCCGATCCGCCGCGCCGCCGCGTACGCCCTCGACTGCGCCGCGAGCCGGGCCGGCGAGGGCGTCGTCGCGGTGCTCGCGGATCACGTGATCCTGCCGCTCATCTGGACGCGCGACGCGTATTTCGTGTGCCGCATGCTGCTCGCGCTCGACGCCCACGACGAGCGCGTGCGCGTCGTCGTCGATGGATTCCTCCGCTGGACGTTCGAGGTGGCCGAGCGCCCGCAGGGCTGGTGGCCGCGCGCGTCGCTCGCGAATGGCATGGCCAAGGATCCCGTGTTCCAGTTGGATCAACAGCTCTTTCCGCTGCTCCTGCTCGCGGATCACGCGCGCATCACCGGTGACGCATCGATCCTCGCGCGCTACCGATCGGCAAGCGACGACACGATCGCGGCCCTTCTGGCGCGGCGGTCGCCATTCGGATTGATCGCGGCGGACGAGACGCCGGCCGACGACCCATCCGAACAGCCCTATCACTTTTCGAGCCACGTCCTCCTCTGGCGCGTGCTGCGCGACGTCGACGCCGCTGTGGCCGCGGACGTCCGGGCCTCGGTCCTCGAGCACTTCGTCGCGGACGGCCGCTTCGCGTACGCCGTCGCGGGCGCGCGCGGCGCGGGCGCGCGTCACTATCACGACGCGAACGACATGCCGACGGTCTTCGCACCCGGCTGGGGCTTTTGCGCCGCGACCGATCCGGTCTGGCGGGCCACGATCGAGTTCGCGTGGAGCGATCGCAACGAGGCCCATTTCCCGGGTCCGCTCGGTGGGCTCGGCTCGCTGCACACGCCTCACCCCTGGCCGTTCGGCGATCTGCAGGACGTCATCGTCGCGCGCGCGATGGACGACGGCGCGCGCGAGCAGCGCGCCTGGGATCGCCTGCGTCGCGTCGAGACGCACGATGGCTTGCTGCCGGAGGCATACGACGAGCGCGACGCACGGGTCGTGTCGCGTCACTGGTTCGCGTGGCCCGCCGCGCTGCGCGCGTTGCTCGCGCTCGAGCCTATGCTGACCGCACCGTGACGACTCCCGTAGCGGTGACCACGGCGTTCCCAATCGAGACCCCACGGCTCGTGATCCGTTCGTTCACGCCGGATGACGCGGAGGCCCTGCACGAGCGCGTCTTCGGCGATGAGGAGGTCATGCGGTACATCCCGCGCGGCGCGTCGCCATCGGTCGAGCGCACGCGCGCCGCGGTCGAGCGATTCATGCGTCACGAGCGCGAGCACGGTTTCGGGCTGTGGGCGGTGGAGCTGCGTGCGACCGGAGCGCTGATCGGCGACTGCGGACTCGTGTACGTCGAGGGTCGCGGCCCGGAGATCGAGGTCGCGTATCACTTCGCCAAGGAGTGGTGGGGCCGTGGCCTCGCGACCGAGGCCGCGCGGGCCTGCCTCGACCACGGGTTGAGGGTGCTCGCTCTGCGCGAGATCATCGCCATCTGTATGCCGGAGCACGTCGCATCGCGACGGGTGATGGAGAAGGCCGGCATGCGCTATGTGGGTCCGGCGCGCTACTACGAGCTCGACGTGGTGAAGTACGTCGCCGATGAGCGAGGCTGAGCTCGATCGCGACGTCCGCGTCGCGATCGGTCGGTGGATCAAGATGACCGGGCGCATACCGACCATCGCCGACGTCGCGACGGAGGGACCGCTCGAACGCGAGGTCGTGGACGCGTCCTTCGGGCGGATGATCGATGCCCACGTCTTCATCCCGATGCCCGATTCGCATGAGATCTACGCCTTCAATCCGTTCTGCGTCGGCCCCACGGACTTCTTCGTCACCGCCGCCGGCCATCTGCACTTCGCGATCTGCGCGTGGGACGCGCTCGGCATCTCACCCGCGCTGGGTGCCGAAGGTACGGTCGAGGCTCGGTGCGGCGACTGCGCCCTGCCCATCGGGATCGACGTGGACGGGAAGGGCGGCGCGCGCGCCATCGGCGAGGTCGTCGTGCAGATCGCGGTGCCGGCGCGCGACTTCTGGAAGGACATCATTCACACCTGATCGACCATGCTCTTCTTCCGGTCGGAAGAGCACGCGCTCGCGTGGCGCACGCGCGCGGGATCTCCGCGCGCGACCATCCTCACGCTGGGTCAGGCCGCTCGCTTGGGGCACGCGTGGTATGTCAACAAGCTCGCTCCGGACTGGCGCCGGCACACCGCCGAAGAAGCCGAGGCGCTCTTCGACGGTCTCGGTCTCGATCGCGAGTTCTGGCGACTGCGCTGAGGCGATGGCCGCTGCGCTGAGGGCGATACCGATGTGAGCAGGCCGCTCCTCGTCACGGTCATTGGCAAGAGCGCCAAGAGCCCGGTGGATCCGGTGCCACCGCAGGCGCTCGCCGCGGCCGAGGAGGTCGGCCGCCTCCTGGCGCAGCGCGGCGCGGTCGTCGTGAGCGGCGGGCTGTCCGGCGTGATGGAGGCGGTGAGCCGCGGCGCGAAGTCGGCGGGCGGACTGGTGATCGGCATCCTCCCCGGGCTCGACAAGCGCGATGCGAACGCCTTCGTCGATATCGCCCTCACCACCGGCATGGGGTGGATGCGCAACACGCTCACGGTCCGCGCGGCGGACGCGGTGATCATGATCTCCGGCGGCATCGGCACCTTGAACGAGCTCACCGTCGCGTACGAGGACAAGCCGACGGTGATCCTCGAGGGCACGGGCGGATGGTCGGACCGCATCCGCGAGATCGCCTACCAGGGAAAGCATCTCGACGAAGCGGGCATCGCGGAGCTCCATTTCGCCCAGACGCCCGCGGACGCGGTCGAGATGGCGCTCGACCTCGCGCGCTCGAGCACGGCACCCGATCCGCGGCGGGAGTTCCGCAGCTAGGGCGGCGGCTCGCCGATCGATGGAAGACGCGCCGCGGCCCACGCGGCCGCCGCGAGCAGGCGTGCGTCGTCATCCGGGGCCGCGACCAGCTGCAGTCCCAGCGGAAGACCGTTCGGTCCAAGACCCGTGGGGATCGTGATCGCGGGCGCGCCGACGAGCGACCAGCGGGAGCAGAAGCGAGGATCGCCGGTCGTTTCGGTGCCGGGAGCCTCACCCGTCGTCGGTGGTGTGAGGATCGCGTCGTACCGCGCCGCCCACCGCGCGAACGCGGCGCCGATCTCCTCGCGCTCGGCGAGGGCCTCGCGATACGCGTGCTCGTGCATCCGCGTTCCCTCGGCGAGCAGCTCGCGAGCGCTGGCGCTGACCAGCTCGGGTCGCGCTTCGATCGGCGTCATGAGCACGTTCGCGGCTTCGTAGAGCATCACGGTCCGGAGCACGCGCGGCGCGTCGTCAAGACCTTTTGGCGGCTGGGGCCAGTCGACGGGGCCGCCCGCCGCCGCGAGCGCGTCGACGTCGGCCTGGAATCGGTCGCGCATCGCGTCCGAGGCGTGCTCCCACTCGCTCGTGCGGAGCGCGGCGAGTCGAGGCGCCTGCGCGGACGGGATCCACCAATGTCCCACCGGCTGTCGCGCGAGCGTCGCAGCGAGGTGCGCCACGCCTTCGACGGAGCGGGCGAAGACGCCGACCTGGTCGAGCGTGCGCGAGAACTCGAACATGCCGTCCTTCGGCAGCCGAAAGATGCTCGGCTTGAAGCCCACGACGCCGCAGAACGCCGCAGGTCGGATGACGGAGCCGTTCGTCTGCGAGCCGATGGCGCTGCTCACGACGCCGGCCGCGGTCGCGGCGGCCGAGCCCATCGACGAGCCTCCCGGCGTGCGCGATGTGTCCCAGGGATTGCGCGTCGCGCCCGGCGTCATGAAGGCCAGCTCGGCGGTCACGGTCTTGCCCAAGAGGATCGCGCCGGCCCCCTCGAGCGCCAAGACCACCGCGGCGGATCGCGTCGGTACGCGTCCGGCGAAGAGCGCGCAGCCGACCTCGGTGGGGATACCCGCCGTGTCGAACATGTCCTTGACGCCCACCGGAACTCCGTCCAATGCCGACCGGGCCTGACCGCGCGCGCGCCGGACGTCGGACTCGCGCGCGAGGTTCAGCGCTCTCTCGGGATCGATCCAGGCGAATGCGTGGATCTTCGGTTCGGTCGCGACGTGGCGGGCGAGCGCGCGTTCGGCGAGAGCGACGCTGGTGAGCGTCCCCTCGGCTAGGCCGCGGATCGCCTCGGCGAGGTCCGGGACGGACGACATTCAGCGCGCATAGTGACGCGTGGCGCCCAACCCTTGGGAAGCTTCGGCATGATCCCGCGGATCTTCCGGAATCCCGCCCTGCGGAACATCGCCTCCGTCCCGACGAAGGCGTAGTCGTCGTGCAGGCGCTTCGCGTCGGCGCGCGGATAACCCTCGACCGCGGGTGCGCCACGCTTGGCGGCGTACTCGACGGCGGCGCGCAGCATCGCGACGGCGACTCCCTTCCCGCGGTATCCGCGACGCACGGTGATGCACGGGATCACCCAGGCCGGCACGTCGTCTACGGGCGGCGTCGCCGTCGAATTCGAGATACGGGAGAAGTCGTGACGCGGACCGAGCGAAATGAAGCCGATCGGCTCCTTGCCGTCATACGCCACGAGCCCAGCCGAGTTCTTGCGCCGTCGCGCGAGCTTCGCCAGCAATTCACGGCGCTTCTTCTCGGCCGTGCCGGGCCCGCCGATGAGCCCAACGGCACGCTGCTGCGGTGCGGCATAGCGCGGAAAAAGATCCCAGCAGGTCGATCCCCATGTTCCGCGCGTCACCGTCTTGACGTCGTCGACGTGCGCCGCCGTGAGCGGCCGGATCGTCAGCTCGCTGTGGCGACCTGTCGCCATCTCTTCTTCGCCAGTCTGCGCACTCGGCTCTCGGCCTGCTCGCGCCAGCGCTCCGAACCGAGCCCGAGCTCGAGCAGCGTTTCCATCATCCGCAGCGCGCGTTCGACCTCGGCGCGGCGCTCGAGATGGCGCGCGAAGGCGAGCGCGAGACGTACGCGCAGATCGTTGTCGCCGTCGTAGTACGCACTCTCGTAGCAGGCGAAGGCGGCGTCGAGCTCCCTGGTGCGTTCGAAGGACCGTGCGAGGGCGTACGCGGCTGGCGCGTGATCGGGCGCCCGACCCGTGCGTGCCGCCAGCACCGCGAGCGCCACGCGATCCGCGACGCGTACGAGCGACACGATGTCGCGCGCGTTGTGCTCCAGGACGGGCGCGATGATCGCCGGGTCGCGTTTTCGCAGATAGTGAAAGTAGGCGTCCGGGATAAGGGAGCCGGGGATGTCGTCGGTGCGGCCCTCGTCGAAGATCGACTCCTCGAGCTGCTTCAGCCCGGTCGAGCCGAAGCGATCCTTCCAAAGCCGTCGCGCCGGATGGAGCAGGTCGAGATGCGATTCGTCCACCCGGATCTCGCTGCGCAGCGTCATGACCCAGCGAGTGCGCAGCAGCGGGAGGTCGAAGCTCTTGCCGTTGTACGACGCGCAGGCGCGGAACGCCTCGATCTCCGCTTGGATCGTCTCGACGAACGCGCGCTCGTATCCGATGTCGTGAAGCAGGTGCTGTCGCAGGACGAGCTCGCCCTCGGCGAAGTACGCGATCCCGAGCAGGAACACGTACGTGCCCGTGCCGCCGGCGAGACCCGTCGTCTCCGTGTCCAACCACAGGATGTCCTGCCAGCGGTCCGGGGGGTCGCCACGAAGCCCGAGGTGCGCGAGCAGCAGCGGATCGCACGCTCCCCTGCCGACGATCTCGAGGCCGAGATCGTCGAGCGCGATGCGCTGCTCGCGCATCTCGAAGTTGGGCGCAGAAGAGGACGGTGTTGCGAGCCGCGCCGACCGAGGGCCCCCGCGCGCGGAGGGGTTCCCATCCCGCAGGGATGGGATACCGCGCGTTGAGAGGGTTTCGGTCGGCGCGGCGAGCAGCACCGTTTCTCGGGCCTGACGAGCGCGATCGCGTTCGATGATCGCGGCGACGCGCGAACGGAGGTCGTTCATGCGAGGGACAGCAGATGCGCGACGGAGTCGCGCACATCGGCGCCGAGCGCGTACGCCGGACCGACGCAGGACGGGCAGCCCGTGCCACAGCCGCACGACTCCAAGTGCTCGCGTGCGCGCTCGATCAGGGCGTCGTACGAGCGGAACAGGCGCTCGGAGAATCCGATGCCGCCCGGCGTCATGTCAAAGAGGTAGATCGTCGGGCGTCCGGTGTGTGGCGAGCGCACCTCGACCGCGAGGCCGAGGTCATGCGGGTCGCACATGAGGAACAGCGGCGCGAGTCCATGGAGAAGGTTGCCGAGACCCGCGAGGGCCACCTCGAGCCGCTCCTTCGGCCAGCCTCCGACCGCGCGGTCGGGCACGGCGCACCAGAACGCGGTCGTCTGCAGCTCCTGCTCGGGAAGGTGGATCTTGCCCCAGCCGACGTTCTCGTGCGTGTACATCGTGAGCTTCTTGTAGATCGTCGTGAGCGTCGACACGAGGACCTCGCCGTGCGCCCGATCGAACCCGCGCTGCGCCGAGCGCCGCTCGAACTCGTCGATCACCCGAACGCGCACCGCGAGCTCCGCCTGTGTGTAGTAGTCGACCTTCACCTCGCGCACGTAAGCCTTCGCGTTGTCCCAATCCAGGCGCTCGACCTGGAACTGCTTCGACTCGTGGAGGTAGATGGCCTGCTCGTGGAGCAGTACCTGCGCGGCGAAGCGGTCGATCTCGCCGATGACCCGTGCTTTGCCGTCGTGGTGCTCGGATCCAACCGTGCGCGGCGCCGGTCCGGTGGTGTCGACGATGACGACGTTGTCGTTCGTGGCCGTGCGCAGCGATGTCGTCTCGGCCGGGAAGGCCTGATCGGACCAGTGGTACTTGCCGCCGGCCTCATGGAGCACGCCCTGCTCGTCGAGATACGCGAGCACGCCGGGCGTGTCCTCGGTCCCGAACCGCTCGCGCGTCTCGAACGGGATCTCGAATGCGGCGCACTTCAGGTGGTGCACGAGCACGTGCAGGTTGTCGGGATTGACGAGGCCGGCCTCCGGCGAGCGTTCGAGCACGTATCCGGGGTGCTGCACGACGTACTGATCGGTCGGGGACGACGACGCGACGAGGAACGCGGCCGAGAGATCCTCGCGCCGCCCGGCCCGGCCTATCTGCTGCCAGGTGGATGCGACCGTTCCGGGGTAGCCGAGAAGTACGGCGGCCTGCAGGGCGCCGATGTCGATGCCGAGCTCGAGCGCGTTCGTCGAGACGACGCCGCGCACCGAACCGTCGCGCAGGCCACGCTCGATCGCGCGCCGCTCCGACGGCAGATAGCCGCCGCGATAGCCGCGGACGAGATCGCGCGGCCACTGCGGCTGCGGGAACCGCGAGCGCAGATAGGTGAGCAGCAGCTCCGTCTCCACGCGAGAGCGGGCGAAGGCGATCGTCTGCACGCCGGACGCGAGCAGCGTCGCCGCGATGTCGCGGCCGGTGAGGAGCGCGCTCGTGCGGACGCCGAGGTTCCGGTTGACGACGGGCGGGTTGACGAACACGAGCACCTTCTCGCCGCGCGGCGCGCCAGAGTCGTCGATGACGATCACGTCGTCCTCGATATGACGTCGCGCGAGCTCCTCGGGGTTCGCGATCGTGGCCGACGTGCAGATGAACACCGGGTGCGAGCCGTAGAACTCGCAGATGCGGCGCAGGCGGCGGAGGACGTTCGCGACGTGGCTACCAAAGACACCCCGATAGGTGTGCAGCTCGTCGAGGACGACGTAACGGAGGTTCTCGAAGAGCTTCACCCATTTCGTGTGGTGAGGAAGGATCCCGGTGTGGAGCATGTCCGGGTTGGTGATGACGACGTGTCCGGCGCTGCGGATCGCCGCGCGCACCGCCGGCGGCGTGTCGCCGTCATACGTGTACGTCTTGAGCTCGATGTCCATGTCGGTGGACTCGCGCTCGAGCTCGGCGAGCTGGTCCTGCGAGAGCGCCTTCGTCGGGAAGATGTAGAGCGCGCGTGACGACGGATCCTTCGCGATCGCGTCGAGGACCGGCAGGTTGTAGCAGAGCGTCTTGCCGGAGGCCGTCGGCGTGACCACGACGGTGTGCTTTCCCGCGCGCGTGAGCTCGAGCGCGGCGGCCTGGTGCGAATACAGGCGCTCGATCCCGCGGCGCCGCAGCGCCGCGGTGATGCGGCCGTCGATCCACTCTGGGAACTCCGCGTAGCGCGCCGCCCGCGCGGGCACGGTCTCCCAGCGGGTGACCATCTCCTGGAACTGCGGGTCGCGCAGGAAGCCCTCGAGGATCTGCTCCAGTGAGGTCCGCGCCGGGAATCGAACAGCCGTTCGCATTAGGCGTGGGACGATATGGAACGCCTGTTCACTAGTCAATAGACGTGAGATCGCGGCCGGATTTGGCCTCGCATGGCCATTGCACGTCGAGGCGCCGGATACCCTGATACGACAAGCGGAGGTCTCGATGAACAAGGACGAGCCGCGCAATCAGGAAGGCCAGAAGCCGACCCGCAAGCCTGACGAGACCGCGCAGCGACTCGAGGAAAAAGCCCAGCATCAGTCCGGTGACGCCAATCGGGCGAGGACCGAGAAAAAGGCGCGCGAAGCCGAAGCCAAGCGCTAACCTCGGCCGGGTGCGGCGGCTCGCGCTCGCGGCCCTCGCGTGCCTCATTGCCGTCGCGTGCACCGCGAGCTCGGTCGCGACATCCGCGAGCCCTTCCGCGACGCCGCGGAAGCGCACCATCGACGCGGCCGGCGTGCGCGAAGCGGTCGCGAAGCGTCATCTGCTCACCTACAAGCTGACGTACGTCATCAACGGCGTCTTCGAGAAGCAGGCGATCGGCGGTCGGCTGGTCACGTATCAGATCCTCACGCTCCGGCGGATCGACACCACGATGGGCAACGGGCGCGACTCGCAGGCCTTCACGCTGTACCTCGACGAGACGTCGATCGTGGCGTGTCGCCTTCCGTTCGTGCCGCCCTGTGAGCAGGTGACGCCCGACGAAGCCGCCTCCGCCGCTCTGGGCGTCGTGCTGCTCGACGAGCCGCTGCTCGAGAATCCGCAGGCGCTCGATCGCGCGGAGCTCTCCGAAGATCGCATCGCCGGCGAGAACGTGACGTGCTTCCTGATGAGGCAAGCCGGGGCGACGAAGCTCCAGCAGACCACGGAAGTCAACGCGTGCTACACGAGCGAGGGCATCCTCATGCGCTACGGCATCGCCGCGCCGACGTTCAACATCGAGCTCGACGGACTGCTGCTGAACCGCGACGTCGCCACCGAGGACGTGAAGCTGCCGGCCGGCGCGTTCAACCGCTGACGGGGTACCCTCGGCTTCAGTGGCCACGCAGAGCCTGCAGGACCGTTTCGCGCCGAAGGGCACGTGTTTCGGATGCGGACCGGCGAACGAGCGCGGGCTGCGCATCAAGAGCATCGCGAACGGCGACGAGGTCGTCGCAACGTGGCGCGCCGAGAAGTACCACGAGGCCTACGACGGCGCGCTCTCGGGCGGGATCATCGGGACGCTCATGGACTGCCATTCCAATTGGACCGCGGCGTATCACCTCATGAAGCGCTCCGGTGCGGATGCGCCGCCCTGCACCGTCACCGCCGAGTACGCGGTCAAGCTGCGCAGGCCGACGCCGACCGGCGGTCCAATCGAGATCGTCGCGCGTCCGGCGGAGATCGCGGACGACCGCGCCGTGGTCGAGGCCGAGCTGCGCGCCGGCGGCAAGGTCTGCGCGACGGCGCGCGGGACGTTCGTCGCGGTGAAGCCGGGCCATCCCGCGTATCACCGTTGGTAGCGGCGCGCCCAGATGCGGCGCAGCACGAAGAGTCCGACGAGCGTGACCGGAAACGCGAGCGCGATGTACCCCAGGTAGGTCGGTGCCACGAGATCCTCGATCGCCGGACCCAGCGTCACACCGAGCAGAACCCAGCCGGTCCAGTAGATCGTCGCCGCGACGAAGACCGCCGCGGCGTACGTGGGCGCCCCGACGCCCGCGGTTCCGGCGATGATGGACATGCCCACGCGCAGGCCGGGGATCAGCCGCCCGATCAGCACCGCGCGGAAGCCGTTGCGCGCGATGCGATCGGCCCATGCGTTGATGCGCTCGGGAGATATGTCGAGCGTTCTCGACAGCCAGCTCGCGGCCGTCATGCCCCAGCGCCGCGCGGCCCCGTATGGCACGAGGGTGCCGGTGGTCGACGCCGCCGCGCAGACGAGGATCACCTTGGCGATCTCGATCGGATCGTCCCGGGCGCGGAAGCCGTAGAACGCGATGACCAGATCGCCCGGTGCCGGCAGTGGCAGGCCGGCTTCTTCGATCGCGATCACGATGAAGAGCGTGACGTACTGGTGGGCGACGATGACCCCGAGCAGGTCGCGGATGGCGCGAAAGACGATCTCGCGCAGCGTCAGCTCGGTTCAGCGCGCGAGCGCGAGCATCCGCCAGACCAGGCGACCACGGTCCTCGGCCACGCGCAGTCCGCGTGCCTCTGCCGCGCCGACGATCCTGGCGATCGGGTGAACATAGCTCCTGAAGGTCCGTCCCCGGACGCGCATCGCGAGGTTGGACACCGCGATGAACAGCTTCATCCACCAGCGCTCGGCGGGCACGGTGATGAGCAGCGCGCGCTTCGCATGCGCGGCGGCCGCGCCGACGAGCGCCTCCGCATCTGGGTAACAACACACCACGCGGTGCATGACGACGGCGTCGGCCGTCGGCAGGCGCTCGGCATCGGCGACGAAATCCGCGATGCGGCGCTCGACCCGCTCGGCAAGACCGGCTTCGGCGAGAAGATCGCGGGCGCTGAGCTCGTACCCGCCGGAGAGCTCGACGTTGATCGCGCGCGCGGCGCCGGCACGCAGGAGCTCGATCTGCAGGCCGCCGACGCCGCCACCGACCTCGATGACGGTCGAGCCTGCGAGGCCATGAGCGCGCAGGAATTCGACGATCGCCCGCGACTCGCGGTCGAGGCCGCGGCGGCGGTAGGTGCGCGCGTCCTTGCGCGCCTGGTCCTCGCTGAACAGCGCGTCGTATTCGCTCGGGCGGCAGCACCCGCCCATCTACATCAGCTCTTGACGAACAGGAGGCCGATGCGGCGCAGCGCCCACCACGTGGCGAGGAACGCACCGGTCTCGAGCGTGAAGCTATGGAACTTGTACAGGGGCTCGGCGATCGCGAACGAGGTCGCGAGCGTGATGAGCGTAACGGCGGTGGCTGGCGTGGGCCGAACGTCGAGGAGCGCGAACACCTTTTCCATGGCGGCACAGTTTAGCCAGAACTATTAGGCTCGCCCCGCACCACAGCCAGGGGAGGTCCTCGTCATGCCTGCTGTCCGCCGCCGCGTTCGTCGCGCACGCCCGTCCGCCCGCTCGGTCGCCCCGAATTTCCTGGACAAGCTCGAATGGCGCTGTGCCGGCCCGTTCCGCGGGGGCCGCGTCGGCGCGGTCGCCGGCGATGCACACGAGCGCAACACGTTCTATTTCGGCTCGACCGGCGGCGGAGTGTGGAAGACGCAGGACGGCGGACTGTATTGGGAGAACGTCTCCGACGGCTTCTTCAAGCGCGCATCCGTCGGTGGCATCGCCGTCTCGCTGAGCGATCCGAACGTCATCTACGTCGGGATGGGCGAGTCCTGCATCCGCGGCAACGTCTCGCACGGCGATGGCGTCTACCGCTCGACCGACGCGGGGAAGACGTGGTCGCATCTCGGGCTCGAGCGGACGCGCAACATCGGCAAGGTCCGCGTGCATCCGACCGACCCCGACACGGTGTACGTCGCGGCGCTCGGACACGCGCACGGCAGTAATCCCGAGCGCGGCGTGCTCCGCTCGCGCGACGGCGGCAAGACCTGGAAGCGCGTGCTCTACCGCAGCGCGAACGCCGGCGCGGTCGATCTCTCGATGGATCCGAACAACCCGCGCATCCTGTATGCGACGATCTGGGAAGCGGTCCGCCGTCCGTGGGAGCTCGTCTCGGGCGGCGCCGGCAGCGGCGTCTTCCGGTCGACGGACGGCGGCGATACCTGGACCGAGATCAGCCGGGCGAAGGGTCTTCCGAAGAGCACGCTCGGCAAGATCGGCATCGTCGCATCTGCCGCGAAGAGCGGTCGCGTCTTCGCCATCGTCGAGGCCGAGGACGGCGGCGTCTTCCGTTCCGACGATTTCGGCGACAACTGGGAGCGCGGCTCCGAGGACCGCAACCTCCGTCAGCGGGCCTGGTATTACGACCACATCTACGCGGATCCGCAGGACGCGGAGACGGTATGGGTCCTCAACGTCGACGCGTGGCGGTCGAGCGACGCGGGCCGCACCTTCGTGCAGGTCTCGATCCCGCACGGCGACCATCACGATCTGTGGATCGACCCGAAAGACCACGACCGGATGGTCGAGGGCAACGACGGCGGTGGCGTGATCACCTTCAACGGGGCTCTGTCGTGGTCGGGCGTATACAACCAGCCGACCGCGGAGTTCTACCACGTGACGACCGACACCCAGGCGCCGTATCGCATCTACGGCTGCCAGCAGGACAACACCTCGATGAGCATCCCGAGCCGCGCGCCGATCGCCGGCGTCACCGGCGCGGACGCCTTCGCCGTCGGCGGCGGCGAGGCGGGGCACATCGCCGTGCGGCCGGACGATCCGAACGTGATCTACGCGGCCGAGTACCAGGGCATCCTGACGCGACATGATCGCCGTACGCGGCAGTCGCGCCTCATCAACGTGTGGCCCGAGTCATCGAGCGGCGAGGGGGCCGACGCGCTGAAGTACCGCTTCCAGTGGACGGCGCCGGTCGCGCTCTCACCGCACGATCCGGATGTCCTCTATCACTGCGGAAACCGCATCTTCCGCACGCGCGACGAGGGCGCGACGTGGGAAACGATAAGCCCGGATCTGACGCGCAACGATCCCAGCAAGCTCGCGCCGTCAGGCGGTCCGGTCACCAAGGACAACACCGGTGCCGAGTACTACTGCACGGTCTTCGCGTTCGCGGAGTCCCCGCTGGAGCGAGGCGTCCTGTGGGCGGGCAGCGACGACGGCCTGGTGCACGTCAGCCGCGACGACGGCAAGACCTGGAGGAACGTCACGCCGAAGGGCATCCGCGCGTGGACGCTCATCACGACGATCGAGCCCTCTTCGCACGACGCGGGCACGGCCTACGTCGCCTGCACGCGCTACAAGATGGACGACTTCCGCCCCTACCTTTTCAGGACGACCGACTTCGGGCGGACGTGGACGAAGATCACGAACGGGATCCGCGACGACGACTTCACGCGCGTCATCCGCGAGGATCCGACCAGGAGCGATCTCCTCTACGCGGGCACCGAGACGGGTGTCTACGTCTCCTTCAACGGCGGTGGACGCTGGCAGCGATTGGGCGGGAACCTGCCGGTCGTCCCCATCCACGACATGGTGGTGAAGGACGCCGATCTGGTGCTGGGCACGCACGGGCGCTCGTTCTGGGTGCTCGACGACCTTTCGCCGCTGCGCCAGTACGCGGCCGATCTGGCGCGCAAGCGCGCGTTCCTGTTCGCGCCCAAGCCGACGATCCGCTTCCGCACCGACATGGGCTTCGCGCAGCCGCCGAAGATCGGAAAGAACTACCGCATGACCGGCGCGACGATGGTCACGTATCGGCAGATCGAGAAGCCGACCGGCGAAAAGGTGGCCGTGAACATCGACGCCGGCACCAATCCGCCGAGCGGCGTGATCGCGCAGTACTGGCTGCGCGACAAGCCGAAGTCGCAGGCGACACTCGCGTTCCTCGATTCGCGGGGCAAGCTCATCCGCGAGTTCAAGAGCGATCCGAACGCGACGCCAGAGGAGAGCACGCCGGAGCCCGGCGACGAGGAAACACCCCTGAAGGGAACGCAGAAGCCGCCTGAGACGAAGGACCCCAAGGTGCCGATCGACGTCGGGCTCAACCGCTTCGTGTGGAACATGCGCCATCCGGACGCCACGAAGATCGAGGGCGAGGGCGGCACCTGGGAGGCGTTCGAGCAGCAGCTCGTCGGACCGCAGGTGCCTCCAGGGTCGTATCGCGTGCGGTTGGCCATCGAGGGCGAGTCCCTGGAGGCGCCGTTCGAGATGCAGAAGGACCCGCGTGTCTCCGCGACGCAGGAAGACCTCGACGCGCAGTACGCCCTCGGCCTCAAGGTCACGGCCAAGCTGTCCGAGACGCACCAGACGATCAACGCGATCCGCAAGCTCAAGGGCCAGCTGGACGCATGGGAGAGCCGCGCGAAGGAGCAGGGCGGTCAGGCCCGCCTCGCTCGAGCCGCCGCGACGCTGCGCCAGAAGGCCGGCGCCGTCGAGGAGGCGCTCGTACAGGTCAAGGCGAAGAGCCGTCAGGACACGCTGAACTTCCCCGCGAGGCTCAACGCCAAGCTGGCATCGCTCGGCTCGTCCGTCGGCGGCTCGGACTTCGCGCCGACGAAAGGCATGCGCGACGTCTTCGAGGATCTGTCGCGACGGGTGGACGCGCAGGTCGCGAAGTGGCGGGAGATCAGCGATACCGACGTGCGCGCGTTCGCCGCGCTGGTGCGCTCGTCCGGCGTGCCGGCCGTCGGCACGGCGCGCGCGACACGCGCGCGACCCGGAGGCCGAAGGGCTACGCGGCCGCGAGCTGCGGCGGCTTCTTCATCTCGGTCCTGAGGATCCGCATCCCGCGGCCCATGTAGTAGCGGAATATCAGGACCGAGACCGCCCGGCGGAGCCCGCTCATGCCGAGGATGCGCAGGGCTAGACGGACGCGGGTCCGGCCCTCATCGACGGGCTCGAACCGGTACGAGCAGAGCGCCTCGGGCCCATCGCCGTACATCCACAGCGTGAGCTCGTTCGGTGGGTCCACGTCGACGATCTCGAAGATCGACTCCCCCCTGCCGTGATGGCAGTGGTACGCCGCGCCGCTCAGCGTGCCGCGCGCGCCGTCCGAGAACGTGACCCTCGGCGCGCCGTTCATCTTCTGCATCATCGACGGCAGGATGAAGGACGACCAGACACGATCGCGCGGCGCGTTGACCACCCCGGCGAGCGTGAAATCGGCGTCTTGGGCGGTCACACGCTGGGCCGGCAGGTGTCGCGCCGACTCCCGCAGGTCGTGGAGATCGCGATACGCGGCTTCGACGCGACCGAGGTCGTATTCCTCGGCGATCGGCACGTAGCGCTCGCGCGCGAGCTCGGGTAGGCGCTCGAGGACCGCGGGCGTGACCAGGATGTACTCGTGCGAGGGGACGTGGTTCTTCAGCAGGCGGAACGCGATGTTCACGTCGGCGCCGACGAGATCGGTCGTTCCACGTACGTTCACCGTCGAGTACGGGCCGCGATGCGCGACGAACTTCAGCGTGAGGTCGGGAACGCTCCGGCACGCGTTGCACGGGCAGGTCGTCGCCGCGACCATCGCGCGCACGCGGCGGTGGAACGCGATGAACGCGGCCTCGAGGCAGGGGACCACATCGTCGTCGCTGCCGACACAGAACACGGCGTCGCCTTGGATCCGCACCGGCACGAGATGCTGCATCAGCTCCTCGCAGGTCGTGTTCAGCAGCTCCGAGAGGATCTCGCGTGAGTGCTCGATCTCCGTCGCGGCGACGAAGGCCGTGTACCCGGAGATGTCCGCGATCGCGATATAGCCGGTCGTGGTCTCCGCCATCGCGCGGATGTTAGGAGGGGCGGGAGAGCGCGCGTGCCACCCGTCCGGGGAGTTCCCGTCCGAGCGCGTCGGCCATCCACGCGCTGGTCGCGGCGAGCTTCTCGAGGTCGACCCCGGTATCGATCCCGAGACCGCGACACATCCACAGCAGGTCCTCGGTCGCGAGATTTCCCGCCGCCATCTTCGCGAAGGGCGACCCGCCGATGCCGCCGACGCTCGCATCGAACGTCGTGACGCCGAGGCCCATCGCGGTGAGGACGTTCGCGAGGGCCTGTCCGTACGTGTCGTGGAAATGGAACGCGATGCGGCCGACCGCGTGCCCGGCGTTGAGGAAGGCTTGCAGGAGCGCGGTGACCTCCGCCGGCGTTCCGACGCCGGTCGTATCGCCGAGCGAAAGGTCGTCGCACCCCATATCGAGAAGCCGGTTCGCGCAGTCGATGACGACCGCGGCGGGCGTCGGTCCATCCCAGGGGTCCGCGATGACCATGGAGAGGTAGCCGCGCACGCGCGCACGCGTGTCTTTCGCCCGCTTGATCACGGGGCCATATCCCGCGATCGCCTCATCGCGCCCGCGGTTCAGGTTCTTCCGCGAGTAGCTTTCGGACGCCGATGCGAAGACCGCGAAGTCGTCGGCCCCCGCGGAGAGCGCCCGCTCGAGGCCGCGCTCGTTGGGAACGAGCACCGGATACCGCACGCCGGGCTTGCGCTTGAGCGCCCGCAGCAGCTCTTCGGCGTCCGCCAGTTGTGGCACGGTCTTCGGGCTGACGAAGGAAGTCGCTTCGATCACGGTGTGGCCGGCGTCGGCGAGCCGATCGATGAGCGCGAGCTTCGTCTCCGTCGGCAGCGTCCGCGACTCGGCCTGGAGCCCGTCGCGCGGGCCGACTTCGACGATCTGGATGCGTGCGGGCAGCCTCTGATCGATCACTCGTCCCTATTGTCCGGGCGCAGCGCCTCGCAGCCGTTTCCCCGCTCGTTCGTCCGACTGGCAGGTAAGCCCAGCACATTCGGTGGCTAACTCGGATTGACTTTGTTTACCCAGCTGAGTCAACGTGCACGCCGGCGTCTGGCTTGAGACGCAAAGTGGCATGGAGGGGATCCGCCATGGCTATCGGGGTTCGTGCCTACCGCATTTTGGCGTTCACTCTGACCTTCACGATAGTCACGGCAGGCCTTCCGTCGCTGCGGTTGACTCAGTTCGTCCTGACCCCGTTTGCAGCGACTGCGTTCGCGAAGACCGCGGTTGTCGGTCTCGCCGAGGCTTCTCCCGCGACCACCTTTCCCGATGGGGGAGGAACGATCACGAGGATCGACCTCGGACCTAAGGGGAACGCGGGTTATCGACGGGACGGCCCAGCTGGAATCACCGCGGATGGACGCACGGTCTTCTTCAACAGCGGCAATCTCTTCTACACGTCACCAGACGGGACCGTGCTCGGGAACGGCGTTCCTTGGGCAAGGGACCAAGCTACCGCGACGACCAAAGCTCTCGCGGCCCAGACGTACTTCCCGAACAGCTTGCCAGACATCATTGCGCAGTCGTTCTCAGCGGACGGCCGCTACTTCGCGTTCGACTCGACGGACGGCACGCTCGTACCGGGGGACACGAACGGTGCGAGCGACGTCTTTGTCAAGGACACGGCAACGGGGATCTATGCACGGGTCTCGGTAGCGACCGGCGGCGCGCAAGCCAACGGCAACAGCTACTACCCAGTGATTTCGGCCGACGG
>WNGF01002685.1_pt1 | contig 40094 bp, 37 predicted proteins | sample 5400641 | NCBI WGS metagenome assembly WNGF01 (sample SAMN13153371, study PRJNA577476) | soil metagenome | isolation source: 80 cm soil or saprolite under grassland replicate 2 | place: USA:California | collected 2016-06-15 | reverse complement strand
AGGCGCCGGCGACGCGAACGTTCTCGTGCAGCTGGAAGTTCCGCGGCGCGCCCTTGACGGCCGGGTATGCGTCGACGAGCACCCGGTACGGGCCGGGGGAGGGGAAGTCGATCGCCTGCGTGACCTGCCCGTTCGGGCCGATCGGCGGGTGGCGGTGGATGATCACGCCGAGATCGCGACGGACGACGATCAGGTGGACGCCGGTGTGCGGCCCGGCGCCGCGGCGGTAGGAGGTCAGCGCCGCGCCGGACGGCTGCCGGATCGTGAACGAGAGCCGCGCCGTCCCGGGATGCGGGATCCTGAGCGGCGCGAAGCCGGTCAGCGCGAACGTCCGCGCGGCACCGATCGTCGGGACGCTCGGTCGCGAAGAGGAGCAGCCGGCGAGCACGAGCAGGGCCACGCACAGGCAGAAGACCCCTCCTCATCTCCGGCAGGATCGCGACCCCGCTACCGGCGTGTCAACCGAGAGGCGTCGGTTACCCTGATCTGCCGTGCCGATCGCGCACTTTTCTTCGTCCTGGGAGGCGCCGCCGGCGGTTCTGGTGTCTGCGGGGGTCGCCGCGCTCCTGTTCGCGCAGGCCTTCGTCCGCCTCCGCCGCCGGCGCGCCGAGCACGCTCCCTGGACGCGCCCCGTCCTCTTCTCCGTCGGCCTGGCGCTGCTGGTGCTGCCGCTCGTCTCGCCGCTCGACGAGTGGGGCGACGACCGCCTGCTCTCCGCGCACATGCTCCAGCACGTCCTGATCGGCGACGGGGCGGCCGCGCTCCTCATCGTCGCCGTCCGCGGGCCGCTCGTCTTCTTCCTGCTTCCGCCCTCGCTGCTCAGGCCGCTCGGGGCGTTCCGGCCGCTGCGGGCGCTCCTGTCCGCGCTGCTGCTGCCGCTCGTCAGCCTCGGGCTCTGGACGACCGCAATCCTCGCCTGGCACGTGCCGCGTCTCTACGACTACGCGGCGGCGCACCCGGCCGTGCACGACCTGGAGCACCTGGGCTTCGTCGTGACCGGCGTCCTCGCCTGGATGCAGCTCGTCGACCCGGCGCGGCACGGCCGCCTGCGCCGCCCGCAGCGGATCTTCTTCGCGCTCGCGATGCTCGCGATCACACAGCCGCTCGTCGACGTGCTCCTGTTCAGCTCCGCGCCGCGCTACGACCGCTATGCGAGCCCGGCTGACCGCCTCTTCGGCCTCTCGCCGCTGACCGACCAGCGCCTGGCCGGCGCGGTGATGATGGTCGAGCAGCTGCTCACACTCGGGATCTGCGTCGCGCTGCTGCTGCGGCCGTACCTGGTGGAGCGGCGTGCGCGGGCCCGGCCCGCGCTGTCGCACAGGTGATTCTCGGTGCGCCTTCGGCGGGCTCGTTCAGCTTCGAGTGGATCTTCCTCGTCCTCGCCGCCGCGGCCGTCTACGGCTACGTCCGCCTCGCCCGGAGGGTCGAGCGCCCGAGCGCGGGCCGCGCCACCCTCTTCGGCCTCGGCATTGCGCTGATCGCGATCCCCCTCAACTCGCCTCTGGAGACGATCGCGATCCACTACCTGCTCGTGATCCACCTCTTGCAGAACGTGATGATCGCCGACTGGGCGCCGCCACTATTGGTGCTCGGACTGACGCCGGCGATGCGCGACGCCGTGGCCGCGCGGGGCGGCCGGCCGTTCGCGCTCCTGACGCGGCCCTTTTTCGCGCTGCCCTTCTGGCTGGCCGTCTGGTACGGGGTGCACCTGCCGCCGTTCTACGACTGGGCGCTCCGCGAGACGTGGCCGCTGAACATCGAGCACGGCCTCCTGATCCTGGCCGGGCTCCTCTTCTGGTGGCCGGTGTTCGCCGAGCTGCCGCACCGGGTCTCGATCGTCGCGCGGCTGGCCTACCTCGGCGTGGCGTTCCTCGGCTCGGCGTTCCTCTCGCTCGCGTACATCTTCTCGGCGCGGGCGTTCTACAGCTTCTACGAGCACGCCCCGCGCCTCTGGGGCCTGTCGCCGACCAAGGACCAGAATCTGGGCGGGATCCTGATGAACGCCGAGCAGCTGATCGTCTTCTTCGCGGCGCTCTCGTATTTCCTGCTGCGCCTCCTCAGCGAGGAGGACGAGGCCCAGCGCGCGCTCGAGAGCCGTTGAGACGCTCTGCTCTCCTCCTGCTGCTCGCGCTCCTGCTTCCGAGCAGCGCGCGCGCGAACGGGGATCCGGCGAGCGACGTGCTCCTCACCGATCAGGTCTTCCTGCCCTTCGAGGCGCCGATCTCGGAATCGGCGAAGAGCGACCTGCGAAAGACGGTCGCGGCCGCGAACTCGAAGGGCTACACCATCCGCGTCGCGATCATCGCGTTCACCGGCGATCTCGGCACAGCGGTCAGTCTCTGGAGGAGGCCTCAGCCGTACTCGAAGTTCCTCTGGAGCGAGCTCTCGTTCCAGTACACGAACCGGCTCTTGGTCGCGATGCCGAATGGGCTCGGCTTCTACAACGGCACGAAGCCGATCGACAAGGAGCTCACGGTGTTGAAGACCGTGAACTCTGGGCAGATCCCGACGGACCTCACCCAGTCGGCCGCGGCGGCCGTGCGGGCGCTGGCCGCCGCGAACGGCGTGAAGCTGCCCGCGCCCTCGAGCGGCGGCTCGGCCACGCGCGACCGCCTGATCATCCTCGGGGCGGCGCTCCTGGCTCTCGTCGCGGTGCTGCTCTTCCCGGCCAGGCTGCTCAGGAGACGAGCCCAAGGTGCCGAGCGATGACCATCCGCTGGACCTCGTTCGTGCCCTCGCCGATCTCGAGGATCTTCTGGTCCCGGTAGAAGCGCGAGATCGGCGATTCCTCCATGAAGCCGTAGCCGCCGTGGATCTGCAGCGCCGCGTTGGCGACCCGGTGTGAGAGCTCGCCCGTGTAGAGCTTCGCCATCGCCGCCTCCTTCGCGAACGGCCGGTCCTCGTCTTTGAGCCACGCAGCCTTGTACGTGAGCGCGCGTCCGGCCTCGATCTCGACCGCCATGTCGGCGAGCGCGAACTGCACGGCCTGGAACTCCACGATCGGCTTGCCGAACTGCTCGCGCTCCTTCGCGTATGAGACCGCCAGGTCGTAGGCCCCCTGCGCGAGCCCGACCCCCATCGCCGCGACCGAGATGCGACCGCCGTCCAGGATCTCCAGGAACTGCCGGAAGCCGTGACCGCGCTCGCCGAGCAGGTTCTCCTCCGGGACGGCGCAGTCCTCGAACGAGAGCTCGCGCGTGTCGGAGGCCCGCCAGCCGAGCTTCTCCATCGGCGGCGAGATCTGGTAGCCCGGAGTGCCGTTCGGGACGATCAGGTTCGAGATCTCGTCCTCACCGGTGCGTGCGGTGATCGTGACGAGCCCCGAGATGTCAGTGCCGGCGTTGGTGATGAAGATCTTGGAGCCGGTGACCACCCACTGCCCGTCGCGCAGCTCGGCGGTCGTGCGCGCCGCGGCGGCGTCGGAGCCCGCGCCGGGCTCGGTCAGGCCGAAGGCGGCGAGCTTCTTGCCCGATGCCAGCTCCGGCAGCCAGCGGCGCTTCTGCTCCTCGGTCCCGAAGAGCAGGATCGGCATGGTCCCGAGCGACGTGTGCGCGGCCATCGTGATCGCCACCGAGGAATCGACCCGCGTCAGCTCCTCGACCGCGATCGCGTAGGAGAGGGTGTCGGTGCCCGCGCCGCCGTACTCCTCGGGCACGGGCATCCCCATCAGCCCGAGCTCGGCGAGCTCCGCGACCAGCTTGTACGGGAAACGGTGCTCGCGGTCGAGCTCTGCCGCTACGGGGGCGACCTTCTCCTCCGCGAACTCGCGGACGGTCCGGCGAACGAGCTCGTGCTCGGGCGAGAGGTCGAAGTTCAAGCTGTGAGGCGTGTGGCGAGCTCGACGATGAGCCTCACGCCGTAGCCCGTGCCGCCGCGCTGGTGCAGGTAGTCGCCGCGCGAGCGCTCGAGGAAGGCGGGGCCGGCGATGTCGGCGTGCGCCCAGGGACCCTCGCCCGCGAACTCCTTCAGGAACTCGGCCGCGAGCACGGCGCCCGCCTGCCGAAGGTCGGAGGAGTTCTTCAGGTCGGCGAACACCGAGTCGACATAGCGTCGGTAGCGCGGGTGCATCGGGAAGGCCCAGGCGTGGTCGCCGCTTGCCTCGCCCGCGGCCACGACGCGGTCGCGCCAGTCGTCCTCGTTCGCGAAGACGCCCGCGTAGAGGTCGCCGAGCGCGACCTCCATCGCGCCTGTCAGCGTCGCCAGGTCGAGCACGTGCGTCGCGCCGTTCTCGCGCGCGTACCAGAGCGCGTCCGCGAGCACGAGCCGTCCCTCGGCGTCGGTGTTCGTGACCTCGATCGTCTTCCCGTTGGCGGCGGTGAGGATGTCGCCGGGGCGGTAGGCGTGCCCGCTGGGCATGTTCTCCGTGGCCGCGACGACGCCGATCACGCGGACCGGGAGCCCGAGGTCGGCAATCGCGCCGGTCGCCTCGATCACCGCGGCGCCTCCGGCCATGTCGCCCTTCATGTCCTGCATGTGCAGGGACGGTTTGATCGAGATCCCACCGGTGTCGAAGGTGATCGCCTTGCCGACGAGCCCGAGGACGAGATCGCCCTTTGCTTCCGGCGGCTCGTAGCGGAGGATGACGAGCCTGGGCTCCGTGTCGCTGCCCTGCGCGACCGCGGCCAAGGCTCCCATTCCATGCGCGATGATCTCCTCGCGGCCGAGCGCCTCCGTCTCGACGTGCTCGAGCTCGGATGCGATCTCGGCGGCGCGCGCGGCCAGCCGCTCGGGCGTGGCCTCGTTCGGCGGGCTGTTGACGAGATCGCGGGCGCGGTTGACCCACAGCGAGATGCGTGCCGCGCGCTCGACCGTCTCCGCGAGGCTCTGGTCGCCGCAGATCGTCAGGCTGGCGAGCTTCGCGTTCTGCCCGTTGTGCTTCCAGCGGCCCGGCTGATAGCCGCCGAGCAGCGTGCCCTCGACGATCGCCCGAGCCTGCTCCTCGGAAGTGAGCGACAGCGACTCATCAATGGCCCACCCAACTGACTCCGCGAACTCGCCTACTTCGCTGGCAACCGCGGATGCTGCTGTGCGCAGCGCGTCTGCATCGAGGCGCTCCGCCTTGCCGATCCCGGCCACGGCAACGCGGCGCGAGGGAAGCCGGCCCTCGACGTGGACCAGGCGCGCGGAGCCGAGCTCGCCCCGAAGCTCGCCTTCTTGCGCAAGCCGCGCGATCAGCCCGTCGAGAGGGCCGTCGAGCTCGCCCGCGGCTCCCGTCACGCCCTCGCCGTCGAGGAGCGGTACGGCGAGAACGTCGGCCTCCAGCTCGGCGGGCGCGCACGTCTGCACCTCGACTCGCATCGCGGCGCGATGCTAGCCGACGCCCCGCGTACGCTGCATTCGGCATGCAAGGGCTACACCTTCGGCGCCTTCGTGCCGATAGGAGGCGCATGGCGAGCGGCCGAGCCCTGAGACCCCTGCGCCGGTGGCGCTTCCGCCGCGGCCGGAGCTCCTTTTCCGTCGAGTCCCTCGTGGTCCGGATCGCCGAGCTCGTGGTCGAGCGGCAGGAGCTGCGCAGCCGCGGCGCGGCGCCCGCGGCGATCGAGCGGAACCGCGTGCAGATCGCCCGTGCGCAGTGGGAGCTGGCTCACGCACTGATCGACCGGCACGGGCCGGCCGAGCCCGCTCGCACCGCGGCGTAGCTACCCTCGGCCCGTGCGGGCCGAGCTGGACAGGCGGGCGATGGCGGCTCTCTCCGCCGGCCACCTCGCGACCGACTTTGCCAACGGCGCCCTTCCTGCGCTGCTCCCGTTCCTCGTCGACCGGTTCGACCTCTCCTACACGCTCGCGGCGGCGCTGATGCTCGGCTCGGCCGCGTCGTCGTCGCTCGTCCAGCCGCTCTTCGGAGCGTGGTCGGACCGGCGCGGGGCGCTCTGGCTCCTGCCGAGCGGCGTCGCGGTCGCGGGGCTCGGGATCGCGCTGGCCGCGGCGGCGCCGTCGTACTGGCTCGTGCTCCTGCTGGTGGTTGTCTCCGGCCTCGGCGTCGCGGCCTACCACCCGGAGGGCTCGAAGTTCGCTGCTTATGCGAGCGGCCGACGGCGGGCCAGCGGGATGAGCCTGTTCTCGATCGGCGGCAACCTCGGCTACGCGCTCGGGCCGGCGGCGACGACGCCGCTCGTGCTCGCGCTCGGCCTTACCGGCGGGCTGTTGCTGGCCGTGCCGTGCCTCGCGGTCGCCGCGCTGCTCCTCGCGGCGGTTCCGTTCCTCGCTGGTTTCGTGCCGGAGCGGCGTGCCGCGGCCGAGAGCGGTCGCGACCGGCCCGGCGCCCTGGCGCTGCTCCTGGGCGTGATCGCGTTCAGAAGCGTCGCCTGGTTCGGCCTCGTCACGTTCGTCCCGCTCTGGGAGGTCTCGCTCGGGCACTCGAAGGCGCACGGCAGCCACCTGCTCACGCTGATGCTGCTCGCCGGCGGGCTCGGAACGCTCGCCGCGGGGCCGATCGCCGACCGCCTCGGCCGGCGACCGGTGCTGATCGCCAGCATGGTGGCGACGGCGCCGCTCGCCGTCGTCTATGTCGCCGCCGGGGGAGTGCTCGGCGCGGTGGCGCTCGCCCTCGTCGGCGTCTGCGTGATCGGCACCTTCGGCGTGACGATGGTCATGAGCCAGGAGTACCTCCCGCGCCGGATCGGGATGGCCTCGGGCCTGTCGATCGGCCTCTCGATCGGCCTCGGCGGAATCGGCGCGGTCGCGCTCGGCGCGCTCGCGGACTCGGTCGACCTGCGCGCCGCGATGTACGCCGCCGCGGCCGCAGCCGTGCCCGGGTTCGTGCTCGCCGCGCTGCTGCCGCCGACGCGCGCCCGCCGGCGCCTCGAGCCCGAGCCGGTCCTATAGTCTCCCCGGCCGATGGAGAACCCGCGCGAGTTCTTCGAGACGCTCGAGACGAGGGTCGACCCCGCCAAGGCCGCCGGCCTGACGGCGACCTACCGCTTCGAGATCGACGGCGCCGGCACCTGGACGGTCGACGTCGACGACGGCAAGGTCTCGGTCAGCGAGAACGGCGCCGACGCCGACTGCACGATCTCGACCTCGTCGGAGACCTTCCTGAAGATCGCGAACGGCGAGCAGAACCCGACCGCCGCCTACATGTCAGGGAAGCTGAAGGTCAAGGGCGACATGGGGCAGGCGATGAAGCTCCAGAAGCTTTTCTAGCGGCTACTCCTCGAGCTCGACCAGCAGCGCGCCGCCGGCGACTCGGTCGCCTTCGCTCACGTGGACGGCCCGGACGACCGCTTCGTAAGGCGAGACGACCGGCGTCTCCATCTTCATCGCTTCGAGCACCACGAGCGGCTGGCGCGGCTTGACCGTCTCGCCTTCCTTCGCGAGGACGCGGAGCACCGTCCCCGGCATCGGGGCGGTGAGGGCGCTTTGCTCGCCCCCGGCGTGGTCGTGGGAGGCAACCTCGGGATCGGGTGGCGGCGCCGGCGCGGGCGTCGGCAGGTTCAGGCGGAAGCCGCCGGCCCAGGGCCGGGCCGGCAGCCGCAGCGGCGGTGCGGAGAGCGGGGGGTGATCGGTCAGGAACGCCGTCGTCGTGCGCCCTGCCCGCAGCGCCGGATGCGCGACCAGCCAGCGCAGAAACGGCAGGTTCGTCGTCACGCCCTCGACCACCGTCTCGTCCAGCGCGGCCGCGAGCCTGTCGAGCGCCTCCTCCCGCGAGGCGCCGTGCGCGATCAGCTTCGCGATCAGCGGGTCGTAGACGGTCCCGACCTCGTCGCCCTCCTCGACCCCGGCGTCCACGCGAATCCCGGACGGCAACCGCAACCTCTCGATGCGACCGCTCTGCGGCAGGAACGTCCGCGGGTCCTCGGCGTACAGCCGCACCTCCACCGCAGAACCGTCCAAGTAACAGTCTGTTACTTGCACCGGTTCGCCCTGCGCGATCCGCAGCTGCTCCTGGACGAGGTCCACGCCGGTGACCAGCTCCGTGACCGGATGCTCGACCTGGATCCGGCCGTTCAGCTCCAGGAACCAGAACTCCCGGCCGTCGAGCATGAACTCGGCGGTGCCGGCGCTGCGGTAGCCGATCGCGCGGGCGAACGCGACCGCGGCGTCGCTCATCCGTGCGCGCAGCTCCTCGTCGAGCGCAGGCGACGGCGACTCCTCGAGCACCTTCTGATGGCGGCGCTGCACCGAGCACTCGCGCTCGCCCAGCGCGACCACCGTCCCCTGCGAGTCGCCGAGGAGCTGAATCTCGACGTGGCGCGGCCGCTCCACGTACCGCTCGCAGAAGACGCGGTCGTCGCCGAAGGCCGCCTTCGACTCCCGCCGGGCGGCGGCGAGTGCCTCCTCCAGCTCGCCCGGCTCGCGCACGACCCGCATCCCGCGTCCGCCGCCCCCCGCTGCCGCTTTGACGACGAGCGGGAACCCGATTTCGTCCGGCTCGCCCTCGGTGACGACCGGGACGCCGGCCGAGCGCGCGATCCGCTTCGCCTCCAGCTTGTCGCCGCCCGCGCTCAGCGCTTCGGCGGGCGGCCCCACCCAGACGAGGCCTGCGGCCTCCACCGCTGCCGCGAAGTGGGGGCTCTCCGCGAGGAAGCCGTAGCCAGGGTGGACGGCGTCAGCGCCGCTTTGCTTGGCAGCGCGAATGTGCTCCTCGGAATGCAGGTACGACGAGATCCCGACCGTCTCGTCCGCCGACCGCGCGTGCAGCGAACCGGCGTCGTCGGGCGGGGCGACCGCCACGGTCCCGATCCCCAGCTCGCGGCAGGCCCGAAAGACCCGCAAAGCAATCTCTCCGCGGTTGGCTACGACGAGCTTTTGGATGTCCACTCGGGGTTGCGCTTCTCCAGGAACGCGCGCAGGCCTTCTTGCCCCTCCTCGCCGGCACGGAGGCCGGCTGCGACCCGCGCCAGTTCCTCGCCCTCGCCCGGCCGCTCGCGCACGAGTTGCTTCGCGGCGCGCGTGGCTCCGGGTGCGGATTTGAGGATCTCGCCGACGATGCGCGTCACCGCGTCGTCGAGCTCCCCGGCGACCTCGTGCACCAGGCCGATGCGGAGGGCCGTCCGCGCGTCGAAGCGCTCGCCCGTGAGGAAGAACCGCCGTGCCGCGCCTGGGCCGATCTTGGCGAAGACGAACGGCGAGATCACCGCCGGGATGATCCCGAGCCGCACCTCGGTGAAGCCGAAAGTCGCATCCGGGCTTGCGACGGCGACGTCGGCGCACGCGAGAAGCCCGGAGCCGCCGCCGAGCGCGTAGCCCTGGACGCGGGCGACGACCGGCGCCGGGCACGAGTCGACCGTGGCAAGCATCCGGTACAGCCGGAGCGCGTCCTGGACGTTCTCCTCGAGGCTGAGCTCGATCGAGGCGCGCTGCCAGTCCACGTCTGCTCCGGCGCAGAAGCTCTCGCCCTCGCCCGCGAGCACGACGGCGCGCGCCTCCCCGACATCCGCGAAGGCCTCTGCCAGCTCGCGGATCAGCTCGGCGTCGAAGGCGTTGCGCCGCTCCGGCCGCGCGATGGTGACCCGCAGAACATCGCCCTCTCGCTCGACCCTGAGCCCAGCCATCGACGCAGATCGTAAAGTTGCGGGATGCTGCGCGGAGCGCTCGCGGCTGCCCTCACGCCACTCCGCGATGACGGCGCCGCGCTAGACGAGGACGCTTTCCGGCCGTATCTCGACTTCCTCGCCGGGGGCGGTCTCGACGGCATCCTCGCCCTCGGGACGACGGGCGAGGGAATCCTGCTGTCGGCCGGCGAGCGGCGCCGGGCCGCCGAGCTCTTCCTGGCCGGGCCGCTGCCCGTGATCGTCCACTGCGGCGCGCAGACGACCGCGGAGACCGTCGCACTCGCCGAGCATGCGGCTGCCTCAGATGCCGCGGGCGTGGCGGTGATCGGCCCGCCGTACTTCCCGCTCGACGAGCAGGCGCTGCTCGCGCACTTCACGGCCGCCGCGCGCGCCTGTGCGCCGCTGCCGTTCTACGTCTACGAGTTCAAGGCCCGGAGCGGCTACGCCGTGCCGGTGACCGTGATCGAGCGACTTCAATCCGACGTGTCGAATCTCGCCGGGCTCAAGGTGTCGGACCGGCCGCTCGAGGCGGTCGAGCCGTACCTGATCGAGGGCCTCGACGTCTTCGTCGGTGCGGAAGATCTGCTTCCGGTTCAAGGAGCTGCCGGCACGGTCTCCGGTCTCGCGTCGGCCTTTCCCGAGCGGGTGGTCGCACTCGACCGCGTGGGCGAGTTGCGGGCGTTGCTCGACCGCTACCCGTTCCAGTCGGCGGCCAAGTACGTGCTCGGCCGGCGCGGGGTGCCGGTGCGCGAGGACGTCCGCGCACCGCTCCGTAGGCTGACGGAAACGGAGAAGCAGGAGCTCGACGCGGCGCTCGCGTCTTAGAACTCGAGCTGGAACTCCTCGCCGATTTCTGGATCCTTGCCGATCAGGTCGCGGACCTGCCTCACCGGCTCGTCGGCGTCGGCGCCGTGGTAGGTGACGAGGCCGAAGCGCTCGCCGGCGGGGTCGGAGATCCAGTGGTCGCCGCGCCCGAGCTCGGGCAGCTGAGCGCGCAGCTCGTCGAGGGTCGTCTTCGAGTCGGCGAGGTTCCAGAGGAGCAAGCGAAAGGAGGTCAGGAGGGTCACTCGTCCGGGACGCCCGGCGTCGGCAGCTTCGCCATCAGTTCCTTGAGCCGCCGCAAGACGTCCGCCTCCTCGTGCCCGAAGTCGTCCAGGTAGGCGTGGAGGGCGGCCCGCAGCAGGCGCAGCTCTTCGTCGTTCAGCTCCAGCGTGTGGTTCAAAACTGCCCCCTCGGCTCGTAGCTTCCACGGCGCGCGCCGACGGCGATGAACGTCAGTCCGTCCGGCCCCGCGACGGGCTGACGGGTGGTGCCGGGATCGAACCGGAGGAAATTCCCAGCCGAAACCGGCACCTCCTCAGCCTCGATGCGGTAGGTACCCGACCCGCGGATGATGACGTGGACCTCCTCCTGGTCCGTTTCCGACTCGTCGTGCTCGTGGCCCTCGGCGTTCGGCGCGATCTCGAACCAGTTGATCCCGAACGCCTCGACGCCCAGCACTCGACGGACGAACCGCACCGACCCGCCGGGCCCGGCGCCCTCGATGTCGTCCAGGTGCGTGACCGAGTAGCCCATCTACATCCTGAAGACGCCGAACGTGGTCTCGGGGATCGGCGCGTTGAGTGCGGCGGAGATGCCGAGCGCGAGCACGCGGCGAGTGTCGAGCGGGTCGATGATCCCGTCGTCCCAGAGCCGCGCGGTCGAGTAGTACGGGTTGCCCTCCGCCTCGTACTTGGCCCGGATCTCGTCCGGGTCGGCGTCGCCGACCATCGTCAGCACTGTCGCGGCCTGCTCCCCGCCCATGACCGAGATGCGGGCGTTCGGCCACATCCAGAGCTGCCGGGGCGAGTAGGCGCGTCCGCACATGCCGTAGTTCCCGGCGCCGAACGAGCCGCCCACGATGACGGTGAACTTCGGCACCTCCGCGCAGGCGACCGCGGTTACGAGCTTCGCCCCGTCGCGCGCGATCCCGCCGGCCTCGTACTCCTTGCCGACCATGAAGCCGGTGATGTTCTGCAGGAAGACGAGCGGCACGCGGCGCTTGCAGGCGAGCTCGACGAAGTGCGCGCCCTTGGCGGCCGACTCGCCGAGGAGGACGCCGTTGTTCGCCAGGATCGCGACCGGGCAGCCCTCGATCCGCGCGAAGCCGCAGACGAGCGTCTCGCCGTAGAGCGCCTTGAACTCGTGGAAGCGCGAGCCGTCGACAAGGCGCGCGATCAGCTCGCGTGGGTCGACCTGCTCGCGGTAGTCGGACGGAATCAGGCCGTAGAGCTCCTCCGGGTCCGCCGCGGGCTCGTCCGGCCGGGCAACGTCCCAGGGCGGCGCCTTCGGCGGCAGGTCGAGGTTGCGGACGATCTCGCGGACGATCGCGAGCGCGTGCTCGTCCGAGGTCGCGTAGTGGTCGGCGACGCCGGAGAGCCGCGCGTGCACGTCCGCGCCGCCGAGCTCCTCCGCGCTGACCTCCTGGCCCGTGGCCGCCTTCACGAGTGGCGGCCCACCGATGAAGATCGTGCCGGTGCCCTTGACGATGATCGTCTCGTCGCTCATCGCCGGGACGTAGGCGCCTCCGGCCGTGCAGGAGCCCATCACCGAGGCGATCTGCGGGATCGTGGCCGCCGAGAGACGCGCCTGGTTGTAGAAGATCCGCCCGAAGTGGTCGCGGTCGGGGAAGACCTCGGCCTGGAGCGGCAGGAACGCGCCGCCGGAGTCGACCAGGTAGATGCACGGGAGGCGGTTCTGCTCGGCGATCTCCTGGGCGCGGAGGTGCTTCTTGACGGTGATCGGGAAATACGTGCCGCCCTTGACCGTCGCGTCGTTGGCGACGAGCACGCACTCCTGGCCTTCGATAACGCCGATGCCCGTGACGATCCCTGCTCCGGGGGCCTGGCCGTCGTACATCTCCCAGGCCGCGAGCGCGGAGAGCTCGAGGAACGCCGTGTCGGGGTCGAGCAGGCGGTCGATCCGCTCTCGTGCGGTCAGCTTTCCGCGGGAACGGTGCTTCTCGAGCGCCCGCTCGCCGCCTCCGCGCGCGACCTGCGCGGTCCGCTCGCGCAGCTCGGCGACGAGCTCTTCCATCCGCGCGCGGCGCTGCTCGAACGCCTCCGTACGGTCGGCCTGCGTGGTCAGCACGGCCACGGGATGAGCCTACCGCGTGGGTCTGTTCACACCGGCCCGTACCTTCTTGACTACGCTCCCGCCGCCGGTTAGGTTCGATCAGGTAACGAGAAGCGACGGGGGTTGCGTGTGATGGCCGGTTTCCCGTTACTGCGGCAGCCTCGTCCGGGAAGGGCGCCTGGATGACCGGTCGTGCAGCGACCGCGCCCACGCCAGCCCGTGATGGGACTGTCACTCTCGCGCTGCTCGACGCGTTCGAGCTGCGCTGCGGAGGCGAGCCGGTCTCGCTGCCGCCGAGCGCTCAGCGGCTGCTTGCGCTGCTCGCGCTGCACGAGCGCCCGCTCCTGCGACCGCACGTCGCCGGGACGCTCTGGCTCGACACGCCCGAGGAGCGCGCCTCCGCCAACCTGCGCTCGTCGCTCTGGCGCCTGAACCGACCGGGCCCGAAACTCGTCGAGGCGACGAGCCTGCAGCTGCGCCTCGCGCCCGAGGTGCGGGTCGACGTGCGCGAGACGGCCGCGCTTGCCCACCGGCTGCTCTCCTCCACCACTGAGGTGGACGGGGAAATCGAGCTCGACCCGGGCCGCCTGACGGGCGAGCTGCTCCCGGATTGGTACGACGACTGGGTCCTGCTCGAGCGCGAGCGGCTGCGGCAGCTCAGCCTGCACGCGCTGGAGGCACTCGGCGAGCGGCTCCTCGTAGCCGGGAGGCTCGGCGAGGCGCTCGAGGCCGCGCTCGCCGCGATGACGATGGAGCCGCTGCGCGAGAGCCCGCACCGGCTGCTGATCCGGATCCACCTCGAGGAGAGGAACGTCGTCGAGGCGACGCGCCAGCTCGAGCTCTGCCGGCGGCTCTTCCGCGAGCAGCTCGGTCTCGAGCCGTCGCCGCAGCTCGAGCAGCTCGTCATGGATGTGACGAGCTAGAGACGCCGCGGTGACGCGACCCCGGCAGCATGGCGGCGCGATGACCACGGCAGGCGGCGGCGAACGGAGCGGAGTTCTCGTCGTGCGCGCATGGATCGAGGGCGACCCGCCGCAGCTGAAGGCGCGGCTGACGCACACCGTCGACCTCGCCGAGGACGAGCCGGAGTCGGCGACCGTCTCCAGCGCCGAGCAGATCCACGACGAGGTCAGCCGCTGGCTCGAGGCTCTCGAAGCCGGCTCCGCGCCGGTGACGGGGCCGTGACGAGGGCGTGACGGGGAGGCGCGAGCCTTCCCTTTCCCCGCACGAGGAGGCCCGATGGCGACCGCACCAACCTATCCCGGCGTCTACATCGAAGAGATCCCGAGCGGCGTCCGCACGATCACGGGCGTGGCGACGTCGATCACCGCGTTCGTGGGCTTCGCGACCCGCGGCCCGGTGAACGAGCCGAGGCTCGTGCAGAGCTTTACCGAGTTCACACGCGTCTTCGGCGGCCTCTCGGCGAGCAGCACGATGAGCTACGCGGTCCAGCAGTTCTTCCAGAACGGCGGCCGGGACGCACTGATCCTGCGGGTCGCGCATCTGGTCGGCGCGGGGACGAAGGCGAGCAAGGGAAGCGTCGACGTCGGCGGCTCGGGCACGAAGAAGCTCACGCTCGAGGCGGCGAGCGAGGGCTCCTGGTCGGGGAACCTGCTCATCCGGATCGACCACGAGACCTCGGACAAGGACGCCGGCTCGCCGAAGCTCTTCAACCTCTCGATCAAGGACACGGCGACAGGCGTCATCGAGACGCTTCGCAACCTTCCGCCCGATAGCTCCGTCGCGCCGCTGATCGAGCAGCAGTCGACGCTCGTGCGGGCGACGGCGACGCCGACCGATCGGCCGGATGCGGATGCCGACGTCGCTCCGGGAGAGGACCCGTTCGACCCGGCCCACACGAACCGCTACACGCCGATGCCTGACGGCGTGGACGGCGACCAGACCGAGGCGGACCTCGTGCCGGCCACCGACGACGGGACGGGCGTCTTCGCCCTTGCCCGTGCAGACCTCTTCAACCTGCTCTGCATCGCGCCGTTCCTGCCCCCGAGCAACTCCGGTGCGGGGCGGGTGCTGACCTCGGCAGCCAAGGGTCGCGCGGCGGCGTTCTGCGCGGACCACCGCGCCCTCTTCGTGGTCGACCCGCATCCGGACTGGACAGCGCCTTCTCAGATCACGACCGGAGGGACGAAGCTCGACACGTACATCACGGGGATCGGCTCGGACGACCGCAAGAACACTGCGCTGTACTTCCCGTACTTCCGCGCCGCCGACCCGGAGGCGGGCGGAGCTGTCGTCGACTTCCCCCCGTGCGGGGCGGTCGCGGGAGTGATGGCCAGGATGGACGCGACCCGCGGCGTGTGGAAGGCGCCCGCGGGCCTCGACGCCGGCCTGTCCGGTGTTCAGCAGCTGAAGGCGAACCTCACCGACGACGAGAACGGGATCGTCAACCCGCTCGGCGTGAACTGCCTGCGGACCTTCCCGGGCGTCGGCAACGTCGTCTGGGGGGCCCGCACCCTCGCCGGCGCGGACATCCTGGCTTCCGAGTGGAAGTACGTGCCCGTGCGGCGGCTCGCGCTCTTCCTCGAGGAGAGCCTCTACCGCGGAACACAGTGGGTCGTGTTCGAGCCGAACGACGAGCCGCTCTGGGCTCAGATCCGGCTGAACGTCGGAGCGTTCATGCAGAACCTCTTCCGCCAGGGCGCGTTCCAGGGCGCGTCGCCGCGCGACGCGTACTTCGTCAAGTGCGACGGAGAGACGACGACGCAGAACGACCGCGACCTGGGCATCGTCAACATCCTCGTCGGCTTCGCCCCGTTGAAGCCGGCCGAGTTCGTGATCATCCAGATCCAGCAGATCGCCGGCCAGGTGGCGGCGTAAGGAGGCGTCGTGGCTGAGTTCAGCGTCAATGCACTGCGTTTCGACCCCTACAAGAACTTCAAGTTCAGGGTGAGGTGGGACGGCCGCTACGTCGCCGGCCTGAGCAAGGTGAGCGCCCTCAAGCGGACCACCGAGGTGGTCAAGCACCGCGAGGGCGGCGACCCGTCCAGCAGCCGCAAGTCACCCGGCCGGACTGAGTTCGACCCGATCACGCTCGAGCGCGGCGTCACCCACGATCCCGAGTTCGAGGCGTGGGCGAACCGGGTCTGGAGCTTCGGCTCGGGACTCGGCGCCGAGGTCTCGCTGAGGAACTTCCGCAAGGACATCATCATCGAGATGTACAACGAGGCCGGGCAGAAGGTAATCGCCTACAAGGTCTTCCGGTGCTGGGTCTCCGAGTACCAGGCGACGCCCGACCTCGACGCGAACGCAAACGCGGTCGCGATCCAGCACATCAAGCTCGAGAACGAGGGCTGGGAGCGCGACGTCGAGGTGGTCGAGCCCGCCGAGCCCGCGCTGGCCTGATCGTCCATGCAGGCGCCCGACGCCGCGGAGCTGCTGGGAGCCTGGGAGCGGTCCGCGAGACTCAGGCCGGTCGAACGCGAAGACGCCCTCCTTCGGCTCGCGCTTCCTGACGACGATCCCGCCGGGCTGCCGGTCGGAGAGCGCGACGCGCGTCTGCTCGAGCTGCGCGAGCTCCTCTTCGGCGACGAGCTGGACGGAGCAGCCGACTGCCCGGGCTGCGGCGAGGCGGTCGAGTACGGCCTGGACACCCGGTCGCTGCCGGCAGGACGTCCCGAGCGTGGAACGGTCGAGCTCGACGTCTCAGGACGCCTGCTGACCGTTCGCCTGCCGACCGGCGCAGATCTCACCGAGGCTGCTTCGGCGGGAGATCTGGAGGGTGCGCGGACGCTTCTCCTCGAGCGCTGCGTCGGAGAGTCGGCGCTTCCGTCGGACGTCGTGGCGGAGCTCTCGGAGCAGCTCGCGCAGGTCGATCCGCTCGTGGACGCGCGGCTGGCGCTCACGTGTCCGGCCTGCGAGTGCCGCTGGACGGTTGCGTTGGAGGCCGGCGCCTGGCTCTGGCGCGAGGTCGACTCCTGGGCGCGGCGGACGCTGTTCGACGTTCACGCTCTCGCGTCTGCGTACGGCTGGAGCGAGACGGAGATCCTCGCGCTCGGGCCGCGGCGCGAGCTCTACCTTGAGCTGGTCGAGGCGTGAGCGACTACTTCGGCAACCTGGCTGCGCGGGCGCTCGGCCTGACGGTGACGGCGCGGCCGAGGCCGTCGCTCTTCGAGCCCCGGCGGGGCGCCGTGGAACCGGAGCCGCCTCCGCCGGAGAGGGAGCGCGTTCCCGCGGTAGACCACCGGCCGGCGTCCGCGCCGAGGCGACTCTTTGCCGAGCCAGTGGCTCCACCGGAGCTCGAGGACCGTCCGATCTTGGAGGACGGGCGAGAGCCGGAGAGGGCTGCGTCGCCGCCTGGGCGACACGCGGAGCAGCCGCGCCCCGCTCCGGTCGCGAGCAGGCCGCAAGCCGAGGAGCCTTCGGCCGCCCGACCGGCCGTTAGGCGGCCACGAGCGCCGGCACCGCCGTCCACGGTCGAGCGTCCAGCGGAGGCCGGCCCCGAGGCGCAGCCTGCTCACCCCGTGCGGGCGGAGCCTCCGCCGCCGCTGCTGGCGGCCCGGGCGGCTCGTCCGGCCGTTCGCGTGAAGGAGAGCCGGCCGCCCACCGTCCGCGTGACGATCGGCCGCGTCGACGTGCGGGCGATCACACCCGAGAAGCCGCCCGAGCCGAAACCGAAGCCGCGACCCGTGCCGAGGATGTCGCTCGACGAGTACCTGACCCGCGACCGTAGGCGCGCGGGATGAGCAACGCGCTGGGAATCGCCGCGGTCACCGCCGTCCTCCGCGACCTGCTTAACAACGGCCTGATCGACGCGAGCATCGGCGACGTGATCGTCTCTGCCCAGTCGCCGGACAAGGTCAAGCTCGACGGGGACGAGCAGTCGCAGCTCAACCTCTTCCTCTACCGGGTGACGCCGAACCAGGGCTGGCGGAACGTCGGCCTTCCGTCGGTCGACTCCTCCGGTTCCAGCCGCCTCAGCAACCCGCCGCTGGCGCTCGACCTGCACTACCTGCTGACCGCGTACGGAGCCTCCGACTTCCAGCCCGAGATCCTGCTCGGCTACGGCATGCAGGTGCTCCACGAGATGGCGGTGCTCGACCGGCAGGCGATCCGGGACACGCTCGCGCCCGGGCCCGTCACCGGCGGGATCCTGCCTCCCGCCCTGCAGTCGCTGACCGCGGCCGAGGTCGCCGACCAGGTCGAGCAGCTGAAGATCACGCCGGAGACGCTCTCGAGCGAAGAGATCTCCAACCTCTGGTCGGCGTTCGGGGCGCACTATCGGCCGACGACGGGGTACACGGTCTCGGTCGTCCTGATCGAGGGACGGCGGACGACGCGGCCGGCGCTGCCGGTGCGCCTGCGCCAGGTCTTCGCCCTGCCTCTCCGCGATCCGCACGTCGAGAGCGTGACGGCCGACGACGGGAAGCCGATCGTCTCGACGAGCACGCTCGTGGTCGAGGGCGAGCGCCTGCAGCACGATCCGCTGGAGCTCCTCGTGGGCGGGCTCCCGGCGACCGTCTCGGACGCGACGGACACGCGCCTCGTCGCCACGCTCCCGGGCGGGCTACGCGCGGGGGTGCAGAGCGTGCAGGTCAAGCACGGGCTCGACTTTGGGACGCCGAACGAGCCGCACCGGGGCTTCGAGTCGAACGTGGCCGCGTTCGTGCTTCACCCGGTCTTCGGAGGCCTCGGGCCGTTTACGCCGCCGCTGCCGGGCGGCATGGCGCCCTACACGGGAACGGTGGAGGTGACGATCACACCGGTCCCGGCGCGGGAGCAGCGCATCGTGCTGCTGCTGAACAGGACGTCGCCGGCGGTTCCTTCCTCCTATTCCTTCGTGGCCGAGCGGCGGGCGAGCGACGGGGATCCGGTCGTCGTGCCGCTCGAGGACCTGGCGCGCGGCGAGTACTTCGTCCGCGTCCAGGTGGACGGCGCCGAGAGCCCGCTCGACCTCGATCCTTCGAGCGTCGACTTCGGGCCGAAGGTGACGATTTGAGCGCCGACTGGCAGGAGGCGAACCAGCGCTACCTCGTCGCGGCGGTCGGCCGCGTGCGCGAAGCACTGCTGCGGCACCTGGGCGAGGAGCCCGAGGGCGATGTCGATCGGCAGCTCTTCGCGGCGGGGGCGGAGCTCCCGGGGCCGGCGGCGCTCGACGCGGTCTGCACGAGCTTTGGCCTCTCGGCCTTCGAGCGCGACGTCTTGCTGCTCTGCGCAGGCGTTGAGCTCGACGGCGCCTTCGCCGAGCTCTGCGCCAGGGCGCAGGGGTCGCACCGGGCGCAGCCGACGTTCGGCCTGGCGCTCGCCGCGTTGCCCGGGGCCCATTGGAGCGCGCTCAGCCCCGAGGGCCCGCTGCGCCGTTGGCGCCTGGTCGAGACGGCTCCCGGCGAGAGCCTGACAACCGGTCCGCTCCAGATCGACGAGCGTGTTCTGCATCACCTCGCCGGGGTCGCGACCGTCGACGAGCGCCTGCGCGGCCTGGCGAGAGGGGTTCCTGCCGCGCCGCAGCCGCCCACCCGCGAAACCGCGGCCGACCGGGTCGTCGCACTGTGGGAGTCGGCGCCGGACGGGCGGTCGCCGCCCGCGGTGCAGCTCTGCGGCAGCGACGCGGCGGGGCGGCGCGGGGTGGCGGCCGCTGCCTGCGCGAAGGCCGGGCTTGCGGCGGTCCTGGTCGAGGCCGCCGAGCTTCCCACGAGCGCTGCCGAGCAGGAGCCGCTCGCGCGGCTCTGGGAGCGCGAGGCGGCGCTCACGTCTGCCGCGCTCGTGCTGGAGCTGGACGACCTCGACGACGTCTCGCGCCTCCGGGCGGCGGTCACCTTTCTCGAGACGGTCGGCGGTTGGCGGCTCGTCAGCTCGCGCGACCCGGTCCGGGCCCGGCTCGAGCCGATCCTGCGCGTCGACGTGCCGCCGCTCGAGGCGGCGGAGCAGCTCGAGCTCTGGGCGGAGGCGCTCGACGGGCAGGCGGACGGCGCGGAGCTGGCCGCGGTCGCGCAGCAGTTCAGGCTGGGCAGCGACGGGGTCGCCGCGGCGGCCGCGCGGGTGCGGGCGGGAGGCTCGCCCTGGGAGGCCTGCCGCGAGCAAGCCCGGCCGCGGCTCGACGATCTCGCGCTCCGGATCGAGCCCGCCGCGGACTGGGAGGAGCTCGTGCTCCCGGAGCCCCAGCTCGAGACGCTGCGAGAGATCGCGCTCCACGTCCGTCACCGCGCCACCGTCTACGAGAGCTGGGGCTTCGCGGCGAAGGGAGCGCGCGGCCTCGGGATCAGCGCGCTCTTCTCCGGGCCGAGCGGGACCGGCAAGACGATGGCCGCCGAGGTGCTCGCGAACGAGCTTGGGCTCGACCTCTACCGGATCGACCTCAGCTCCGTGGTGAGCAAGTACATCGGCGAGACCGAGAAGAACCTTCGCCGGGTGTTCGACGCGGCCGAGGAGGGCGGCGCGATCCTGCTCTTCGACGAGGCCGACGCGCTCTTCGGCAAGCGCAGCGAGGTGAAGGACAGCCACGACCGCTACGCGAACATCGAGATCAGCTACCTGCTCCAGCGGATGGAGGTGTACCGCGGCCTGGCGATCCTGACCACGAACCAGAAGAGCGCGCTCGACCAGGCCTTTCTGCGCCGGCTGCGCTTCGTCGTCCAGTTCCCGTTCCCCGATGCGGCCCAGCGCGCGGAGATCTGGCGCCGCATCTACCCGAGCGAGACGCCGACGAACGGGCTCGACTACGCCAAGCTCGCCCGGCTGAACATCACGGGCGGGAACATCCACAACATCGCGCTGGGAGCGGCCTTCCTCGCCGCCGGCGAGGAGGCACCCGTCGGCATGGAGCAGCTCTTGCGCGCAGCCCGCGGCGAGTACGCGAAGCTCGAGCGGCCGCTGAGCGACGCGGAGATCGGAGGCTGGGCCTGAGACCGCAGCGGATCGAGATCCACGTCGACGAGCTGGTCCTGCACGGCTTCGGGCCGGTCGACGAAGCGCGCCTCGCCGAGACGGTTGCGGGCCGGCTCGAGGAGTCGCTTCGGCGCAGTCCGGACGGAATCCGCACCGCGGACGCGCAGCTCTTCGAGACCGATCGGCTGACCGTCTCCGAGCCGCTCGCAGACCTCATCGCGACAAGCCTCGACGGAGCCGTGCGCTCGTGAGCCTGCGGGCGCTCGCACCCGCGGTCGCCCGCGAGCCGGTCGCCTCGGCGAGACGGCTCGTCGAGAGTGGCCGCACCGCCGCGCACTGGACCGAGTTCGGCTACCGCGTCGTCGACAACGTCGGAGGCACGATCGTCGGCGCGACCGTGAACGAGAACTTCCCTTCGGCCAAGGTCGACGACCAGCCGAACAGCTGGTGGAGGCCGGTGGCGACCCCCAGCACCTCCGTCTGGTCGAACACGGACGGGACGTTCATCGACTACTGGTGGGTCTGGGGGACGCCGCCCTTGCCGCTGAACCCCGGAGACCCGCACGACAACGATTCGGTCGACCGCGTCGCGCACGAGTTCTACGTCGGCAGGGCAGCCCCGGGCAGGGGCTGCCGCGTGCAGACGCACACGGCACACCGCTACCTCGGCCACACCGTGCACGAGAACATCGTCTCGCCCGCGCCGTGAGCGGCCTCGAACCCGTCGCCGTCCCAGCGCGCAGGCAGTCGACCGCGCCGCGCCGCTGTTCCTGCGGCGGGATCGTCGGCCCCACGGGCGAGTGCGCTGGCTGCCGGCAGAAGCGGCTTCAACGTGAGGCTTCGTCGCAGGCGCCGCCGATAGTCCACGAGGTCCTGGGCTCAGCGGGGCGTCCTCTCGACCCCGCGGTGCGTGAGTCGATGGAGAGCCGCTTCGGCCACGACTTCTCCCGCGTGAGGATCCACACGGACGACCGTGCCGCGGCGTCGGCGCGGGCGGTCTCGGCGAACGCCTACACGGTCGGCGACCAGATCGCGTTCGCCGCCGGGCGCTACTCCCCGGAGTCCCCGTCAGGCAGGCGGCTGATCGCGCACGAGCTCGCCCACGTCCGCCAGCAGGCCGGCCGCTCGCCGAACCTCATGCCCCGGCTCGCTATCGGGCCGGCCGGGTCGCCGCTCGAGCGCGACGCCGAAGCCGCGGCCGACGCGGTGCTCGCCGGCCAAACGCCGCGCGTGGCTGCCAGGAGCCGGGGCGGCGAGCTTCACCGCCACCCGGACGACATCGTCGCCTACAGCGGTGGCCAGAGCGGGAGGCTGGCCGTCTTCGAGGCAGGCACGCTGGTCTACGTCGGGCCCGCCGTCTCCGGGCATCCCGGCGGCTCCGAGTGGGAGCCGAACATCGGCCCGACCCCGACCGGCATGTACCACATCCATCCGGGCGTCACGCAGTCGCCGGTGTCGCGCGTGATGGACGGAGTCTGCGGTGCTCCCTACACCGCCCTCGGTTACCAGGAGATCACCAGCACGGACCCCGTCCCCTGCGAGGCCGGAAGCCATCACTACTGCAACGTTCCGTGCCCGACAGCCGCCGACCCCGCCCAGCTCTGCTGGACGCCGCGCGACTGCTGGGGGCCCTTCCGGATCCGCATCGAGGGCGGCGCCGACGTCACGAAGCCCGGTGGCGGCAAGGTGCACCGCGACGGCTTCTACCTCCACGGCGGCAACCCCACGGACCCGATCTCGAGCGGCTGCGTGAAGTCGATGGACAACGCGGTCTTCCCGGTCGCACGCCGCCTCACCGGCACCGGTGGCAGCGTCCGATTCTGCGTCGGCGGCGCCTGTCCGCCGTCCGTCACCTCGACGCTCGCGGCGGTGTCGGCGGCGGAGGCAATCATGCAGGCGGCCGTCGAGCTCATGCGGCCGCTGCCATGAGAATTGCCGTGCAGCGGCAGCCTCCGGCCCTTGGGGAGCGGACGGCGCCACGCGAGACCCGGCGTGCGTCCAGGGCGCGAGGCGGGCCCGCGCCGGGCCACGACTTCTCGCGCGTCCGCGTGGCGGCTGACGGCCGGCTCGAGCGGGAAGCGGAAGCAGCCGCATCGGACGCCGCCGCGGCGCGCTCGATCGCGCCGGCCGCGCTCGATGCACCGCTCCTGCAGCGCGACCTCGCGACGCCCGAGCCTTCCACGTCGGCCCAGGCCCAGCTCGACCTGACCGACGCGCAGATCCGCGACGCGATCCGCTACAACTCGCAGCGCTACGACGAGCCGAACATCCGGCTCATCCAGAACATCCTAGGCGGCCCGGTCACGGGGCGCTGGACGCGCGAGAACATCATCGCGATCGCCGCGACGCAGGAGCAGTACGGCCTGAAGAAGGACGGCAAGGTCGGGTCGGACACGTTCGACTTCATCGTCCAGGAGCAGACGCGCGAGGGGGCGGGCACGGAGGCGAAGGACTGCCTCACGATGTTCAGCGTGGTCTGGCATCCGGACGAATGGGCGGCGACGCCCGGCCCCGGCGGCGCCACGCAGATCCGGGGGCACCACGTGGTCGAGGCGCGCTTCTCGAGCCGGTGCAACTGCTCCGAGTTCCAGTACCGCCAGTTCATCTCCGGAGTCGCGGGCGTCACGCGGGCCGCCGGCGGCGTCCGCGTCGACATGGCCGGCTCCTTCGCTCACGTCCCGGGTGGACGGTTGCCGGCCGTGATGCGCGAGGACGGCATGACGCACTGCCCGGGCACGAACTACGGCCACCGACAACAGCCCGGCCAGCCGTCGACGACGACGGCGTGCGGCGAGAATCAGTACCGGGACGCCGGCGGCACTCCGAACCAGGCCGATGGCTGCGTCTATCGCGGCGAGGATTTCCCACAGCTGACCGTCAGGGGGCTCAACACGGGCGACGTGACCGACCTCTTGATCCAGTTCCGGGGCGAGATCCAGCGAGGCGGCAGGGTGATCGCGACCCGCACCTGGACGGACGTCGACGAGCTCGTCACCACGCCCTGACCTTGCTCCGCGCCGTGACGGCCGCGTGACGCGACCGTGACGGCTCTGGGAGAGGCTCCGGGCCGTGTCGAGCTTTCCCGGCTCTCCGAAGCTGCTCAAAGGCGCGGTTGTCGGCGTCAGCGTGATCGACCCGCTCTCGAGCATCGTCATCTTCCAGTACAACCCGGACACGCTCACGCGCACGATCCGCGTGAGCGCCGCCGGCCGCGAGTCCGACAAGAGCGAGGCGCTGCGGCTCAAGGGGCCGCCTGACGAGAGCGTCAAGCTCGACGTCGACATCGACGCCGCCGATCAGCTCGACCAGGGCGACCAGGCCGCCGAGCAGCTCGGTGTCTACCCGGCTCTCTCGCGACTCGAGCTGCTCCTGTACCCGAGCTCCAAGCTCGTGATCGCGAACGAGGTGCTGACCGCGCTCGGTTTGATCGAGGTCGTCGCGCCGGAAGCGCCGCTGACGCTGCTCGTCTGGGGGCCGAAGCGGGTCCTCCCGGTCCGGATGACGGGCTTCACGATCACGGAGGAGGCCTTCGACCCGAACCTGAACCCGATTCGCGCGAAGGTGTCGCTCGACCTGGCGGTGCTCAACTACCACGATCTCGGGCTCGTCAGCGTCGGGGGAGCGCTGTTCATGGCTCACCAGATCGCGAAGGAGGCGATGGCGGGCCGCGACCAGCCGACGAGCCTCGCCGCGGCCGGCGCGACCACGCTCGGGATCGGGAGCTGATGTTCGCGTCGAGCAGCCGCTACTACGGGCTCGAGACGGCGACGCTGGCCGTCACCGATCCGGACGGGCTTTCGCGGACGGTGGCCTACGTGCGCAGGCGCTTCGTCCCGCCGCCGGCCGACGCGACGCGCATCGTCGAGCACGCGTTCGCCGCGGGGGAGCGCCTCGACCGGGTCACCGCCCGCTACCTCGGCGACCCGACGCAGTTCTGGCAGCTCTGCGACGACGATCCCACTGCCGCCGCCGCCCGGGCTGCTGCCGGCGCTGACCGACGTGACTGTGACGAACGACGCCGACGGCGACGACGGCTTCCAGCTCACGCTGACGATGGGCAAGAACCGGCTGTTCGACTACGGCGTCCTCGCCGACGGGACGTTCGCCCCCATGACGCGCGTCGTGATCGGCGTCTTCATGGGACTGGCGCTGCCTGAGGTGCTCCTGGACGGCGTGGTCACCCACCACCAGCTCCAGCCCAGCAACGAGCCCGGGCAGTCGACGCTGACCGTGACGGGGAAGGGGCTCACACAGGTCCTCGACCTCGAGGAGCGCAACGACAAGTACGAGAACCAGCCCGACTCCCTCATCTTCACGCGGGTGATCGCCCAGTACGCGCCCTACGGGCTCGTCCCGCAGCCGACGCCGACGGCGGACGTCCCGATCGTGGTGCAGCGGATCCCGCGCCAGCACGAGACGGATCTCGAGTTCGTCAGGCGCCTCGCCGGGCGGAACGGCTTCGTCTTCTACATCGAGCCGGTCACGCTCGGCGTCAACCGCGCCTACTTCGGCCCGGAGATCCGGACGACGGCGCCCCAGTCGGCGCTGACGATCAACATGGGCCCGCGGACGAACGTCGAGACGCTCAACTTCTCGAACGATTCGCTCGCGCCGGTCGGGACCCGCGGCACGTTCGTCGACCCGATCTTCAAGCTGGCGATCCCGATCCCACAGCTGCCGTCGCTCCGGATCCCGCCGCTCTCGAGCGGCCCGGCGCCCGCGCTTCGGACGAAGCAGCTGCGGGAGTCCGCCAACGAGAGCCCGGCCACCGCCGCGACGACCGCTGTCGCGGCCGTGACCCGGACGCCCGAGGCGATCGAGGGCACGGGCGAGGTGGACTCGGTTCGCTACGGGAAGGTCCTGCGCGCGCGGAAGCTGGTCGGCGTCCGCGGCGCCGGGACGAGCTACGACGGCTTCTACTACGTCCGGCGCGTCACGCACACGCTCAAGCCGGGCGAATACCGGCAGAGCTTCACGCTCAGCCGCGAGGGGACGGGTGCGCTCCTGCCTGTGGTCGTGCCATGAGCCGCGACGTCGCTTGTGATGTCGCTTTCAGGCCGAGTCGGCTTTGCTGGCTCGGCCGTCTGCGCCGCTGGCCGGGTGCCTTGAAGTTAAAGGTCGCGGCATGAGCGTGGGCACGCGCTTCTACGGGAAGTTCCGGGGAGTCGTCACGGACAACCAGGACCCGCTGATGCAGGGGCGCGTCCGCGCGCGCGTGACCGACGTGATGGGGGAGGACGAGAGCGGCTGGGCCATGCCCGCGGCGCCGTTCGGCGGTAACCAGATGGGCTTCTTCGCGACCCCGTCGGTCGGCGCCGGCGTCTGGATCGAGTTCGAGCACGGCGACCCGGACTACCCCATCTGGTCGGGCGCCTGGTGGGGCTCCGCCACGGAGATCCCGCCTGCACTGCTCGCGCCGCCTTACCAGAAAGTGATGGTGCGGACGAACGGCGGGCACACGATCACGCTTGACGACACGCCCGGAGCCGGCGGCATCACGCTCGAGACCGCGACGGGGCAGAAGATCTCGCTGACCGCACTCGGGATCGAGATCGACAACGGGATGGGGGCGAAGATCTCGCTGACCGGCCCGCAGGTCTCTGTCAACAACGGGGCGCTGGACGTGACCTGATGCCGGGCTTTCTCCTCCACCAGGGCGCGGTCGTCCTCTGCAAGCACGGCGGGCAGGCAATGCCGACCGTGCCGAGCCCACGGGTGCGGGTGAGCGGCCAGCCGGTCACCACGCAGCCCGCGCCGTACACCGTCGCCGGCTGCCCGTTCGTGCCCCCGGCCGCCGGCCCGTGCGTGACCGCGCAGTGGGTGACCGCCGCCACGCGCGTCCGCTCGAGCGGGATGCCGGTGCTGCTGCAGGACAGCGTCGCCGTTTGCGCGCCGACCGGCACAGGCGTGCAGGTCGTCATGACCCAGGTCCGGGTGAAGGCTCAGTGAGCAGCGAGGTCGACTTCCCGTACGGCGTCGACGCCCGCGGCCGCACCGCCTCGACCCCCGAGGAGGAGCATGTCCGCGACCTCGTCGAGCAGGTCCTCTTCACGGCTCCCGGAGAGCGCGTCAACCGGCCCACTTTCGGCAGCGGCCTGCTCCAGTTGGTCTTCGCGCCGAACAGCGACGCGCTCGCCGCCGCCACGCAGCTCACCGTCCAAGCCGCCCTGCAGGAGTGGCTCGGCGACCGGATCGAAGTACAGGACGTCACGGTCGAGGCAGTCGACTCGACGCTGACCGCGACGGTCGTCTACGAGATCCGCCGCACGCAGCAGGCGCAGTCGGCGACCTTCACGAGGTCCGTCTAGATGGCCGCCGCCCAGTACCGCTGCGGAGACGCGCGCCGGCGCCGGTTCGTGCGGGACGCGAGCCCTGCGACGATCAACGGGATCGACTACCTCGAGGTCCTCCCTGGCCAGACCACGCTCGAGGTCACGTTCCTCCACAACCTGCCGGGCGAGACCGACGGCGTGCCTGCCTCCCCGCCGCTGAAGGCCGAGAACGTGGTGATCGACGGCGGCGTCCGGATCACGAACATCCACGTCACCCAGGTCTCGAGCTCCGGGAACGTCCTGACCGTCACCGTCAATGCGTCCGGCGATTTCTCCACCTACGTCCTGCGCCTGCGCACCTCCGTCACCGACGATTCGCCGCCCGCGCACTTCGACCGCCAGCTCTCGGCGGTGCCGTTCTCGTTCAAGGTCGACTGCCCGAACGACTTCGACTGCGCCGCTCCGGACGTCTGCCCGCCCGAGGTGCTCCCGGAGCCGGAGATCGACTACCTGGCCAAGGACTACGACAGCTTCCGCCGGCTGATGCTCGACCGGATGGCGGCGATCGCGCCGGACTGGACCGAGCGGAACCCGGCCGACGACCACGTCGCGCTCGTCGAGCTGCTCGCCTACGTCGGCGACCACCTCAGCTACTACCAGGACGCGGTCGCGACCGAGAGCTACCTCGGCACCGCCCGCCTGCGCGTCTCCGCCCGCCGCCACGCGCGGCTGCTCGACTACCGCGTCCACTCGGGCTGCAATGCCCGCGCCTGGGTCGTACTCGAGGTCGACCAGGGCGGCGGGGCGGACGGCCAGCCGCTCACCGAGGGGACGGTGCTGCTGTCGCGCGGCGACGAGGAGGAGACGACGGTCGCCGACCTCGCCGAGCGGCTGCTGGCTGAGCGGCCGACGGCGTTCGAGACGATGCACGCGGTCACGCTTCGGTCCGCGCACAACCGGATCAGCTTCTACACCTGGAGCGACGAGCAGTGCTGCCTCCCGAAGGGCGCCACGCGTGCGACGCTGCAGGACGACCCGGCGCTGAACCTGGCGGTCGGCGACGTCGTCCTCTTCGAGGAGATCCGCAGCCCCACGACCGGCGTGGAGGCAGACGCAGACCCCAAGCATCGGCACGCGGTCCGTCTCACCGCCGCCGACCACGTCGTGGACGAGCTCGACGGGACGCCCGTGCTCGAGATCGCCTGGGCGGAGCCCGACGCTTTGCCGTTCCCGCTCTGCGTCTCCGCCGTGGTGACGCCGCCCTCCGGGCCGGCCGAGCGCGCAGAGATCGCGGTCGCTCGCGGCAACGTGGTCCTCGCCGACCACGGGCTCTCGCTTGCGTCCGAGGCGCTCGTGCCGAGGGAAGCCCCGGCAGGGCGCCCTTACCGGCCGCACCTGAAGCAAGGCCCGCTCACGTTCCGGGCGGCATTCGACCCCAAGGCGCCTGCCGTGGCGGCGACGCGGACCGATCCGCGCAAGGCGCTGCCCGTCGTCACGGTGACGGGGGAGGGCGAGACGTGGACGCCGCAGTTCGACCTGCTCGGGAGCGACCGCTTCGCGACCGAGTTCGTGGTCGAGCTGGAGTCGGACGGAATCGCGCACCTGCGCTTCGGCGACGACGAGCGCGGGCGGCAACCGGAGGAGGGCTCGCAGTTCGACGGGTCCTACCGGGTCGGCACCGGCCGCGCCGGCAACGTCGGCGCCGAGACGATCACGCGCATCGTCGCCGGTTTCTCCGGCGTCCACAGCGTCCGGAACCCGCTCGCCGCGACGGGAGGAGTCGATCCGGAGTCGCTGGAGCACGTCCGGCTCGACGCGCCCGAGGCATTCCGGACGCAGGAGCGCGCGGTGACGGAGGCCGACTACGCCGAGGTGACGGGGCGCTACGAGGGGGTGCAGCGGGCAGCGGCCGCCTTCCGCTGGACGGGCAGCTGGTACACGACCTTCATCACGGTCGACCGGATCGGCGGGCTCGCGCTCGACCCCGCCTACGAGCGTGACCTGCGGACGTTCCTCGACCGCTACCGCATGGCCGGCCACGATCTCGAGCTCGAGCGGCCGGTGACCGTTCCGCTCGACCTGCTGCTCGAGGTCTGCGTGAAGCCGGGCTACTTCCGGACCGACGTCCAGCAGGCGCTGCTCGACCGGCTCTCCAACCACGTCCTGCCTGACGGCACGCGCGGCTTCTTCCACCCCGACAACTTCACCTTCGGCCAGCCCGTCTACCTGAGCCAGATCTTCGAGGCCGCGATGGCGGTCGCCGGGGTGGAATGGGTGCAGGCGCAACGGTTCCAGCGCTTCGGTAAGGCGCCGGCCCAGGAGCTCGAGCACGAGGTGCTGACCCCGGCGCCGCGCGAGGTGCCCGTGCTCGACAACGACCCGAACTTCCCGGAGAACGGCCGCCTGGAGCTGGCGATGAAGGGAGGCATGTGAGCGCGCAGCTCGACACGTGCGGCTGCTGCGAAGGCGTGCAGGTGCTGACGCCGCTCGCGATCGCCAATCCGCCCGGGCTACCGCGGATCGTCTACCGGGCCGGGACTCACGGGAGCTTCAGGGAGTCACTCGAGGCGCGCCTCTCCGGCCAGGCCGCGCTGCGCCGGCTGACCACGCGCGACGACGACGACCCGACGATCGCGCTGCTCGACGCCTGGGCGACCGTCCTCGACGTTCTGACCTTCTACCAGGAGCGGATCGCAAACGAGGCCTACCTGCGGACGGCGACGGAGCTCCGCTCGATCCTCGAGCTGGCGCGCGAGATCGGGTACGAGCTGGGGCCGGGGGCGGCGGCGGGCACCGACCTGGTGTTCACGCTCGAGACGGCGCCCGGCGCGCCCGACTCGGTGCGGCTGGGAACGGGCGTGAAGGTCCAGAGCCTGCCCGGTCAGGACGAGCTGCCTCAGGTCTTCGAGACGGTCGAGAAGATCGAGGCCCGCCCTGAGTGGAACGCGCTCCGTGCGCGGCTGACGAAGGCGGTGACGCCCGTCCTCGGCGTGAGAGAGGTCTTCCTGCAGGGGACCGAGACGAACCTGCGGCCGGGCGACCTGATCCTGTTCGTGGGCAACGAGCGCCTCCACGACAAGACGAGCGAGCGCTGGGACATCCGCCGGCTGACGGTCGTCCAGCCGGACCCGGCGCGCGGCGTGACCAGGGTCGCGTGGGCGGAAGGGCTCGGCTACCCGCTCACCGGGCACGTGATCGAGCCGGCCCAGGAGAACCTCAAGCTCTACACGCTCCGGCAAAGGGCGGGCCTGTTCGGCAACAACGCGCCCGACTGGCTCGCGATGCCGGACAACGTCCACACGAACTACGGCGGCGGGAACGAGTGGCCCCATCTGAGCCTGCAGAAGGTGGGCGCGGGCGGCGGGGACAATCCCGCCGACGACGTCTTCCTCGACGCGCTCTACCCGCACATCGTGGGCGGGAGCTGGGTGCTGCTCGTGCACCCTGACTCGAAGCACCCCAAGCGCGGCTACTGGGAGCTCTACCGAGTCACCGCCGCCGTCGAGGACTCGCGCACGGACTTCACCATCTCCGCCAAGACGACGCGCCTCACGCTCGAGGGCGAGAACCTGCGCGATCAGTTCAACACCGAGCTCCGGGAGACGGTCGTCTACGGCCAGAGCGAGCAGCTCCAGCTCGTCGAGTCGCCGCTGACCGACCCGGTCCAGGGTGACGAGATCGAGCTCCGGGAGCCGGCGCCGCGGCTGCCCGAGGGCCGCTCGCTGGTCCTCAGCGGCAAGCGCGCGCGGATTGCCGTCAAGGACGGCGTGACCGGGCTCGTGCTGGTCGATGGGTCGACGCAGGTCGCCCTGAACCCCGGCGACGTGCTCGAGGTCCTGGCCCCGTTCGCGACCCAGCTCGACGGCACGCGCACGTGGCAGCTCGACGACCTCAAGGGTCACCACGGGACCGTCCACGCCGCCGCCGACGCCTTCGTGCTGGCGCCCGCCCCGGACGACGCGGAGCTCGTCTCCGAGGAAGCGAACACGGGCCCGCCGTTCTCGGAGGATCCTGAGCAGTCGAAGCTTAAGCTCGCGGGCTCGCTCGCCAACGCGTACGACCGCGAGTCGTTCACCATTGCGGCCAACGTCGCCCCCGCCACGCACGGCGAGTCGACGGCAGAGGTGCTCGGCAGCGGCGACGGCTCGACCGCGTTCCAGCAGTTCGTGCTCAAGAACGCTCCGGTCACGTACGTCCCCACGTCCGATCCGAGCGGCAGTGCGACGACGCTGAGCGTGCGCGTGAACGACCTGCTCTGGAAGGAGGTGCGGGCGCTCTACGGCCACGGCCCGCGCGACCGCGTCTACGTGGCCCGCACCGGCCCTGACGGCAAGGAGGTCGTCGAGTTCGGCGACGGGCAGACCGGCGCGCGCCTGCCGACGGGCTCGGAGAACTTGCGGGCCTCGTACCGCGTCGGCCTCGGCCTCCAGGGCGAGGTCAAGGCAGGAAAGCTGAGCCTGCTCCTCTCGCCGCCCCTCGGCGTCAAGTCCGTCACGAACCCGTTCCCCGCGACCGGCGCAGCCGACCCGGAGACGCTCGACCGCGCTCGCGACAACGCACCGCTGACCGTCCTCACCTTCGACCGGATCGTCTCGCTGCAGGACTTCGAGGACTTCGCCGCCGCGTTCGCCGGAGTGGGGAAGGCGCAGGCGACCTGGCTCTGGGACGGGGAGTCGCGGCTCGTGCAGCTGACGGTCGCGGCGGACAACGGCGATCCACTCGTGCCGAGCTCGCTGACCTACCAGAACCTCACCAACGCGATCCGCGCCTCCGGCGACCCGCGGGCCAGGGTGCGCATCGACCCGTATGAGCAGCTCACGTTCCAGGTCGAGGCGAACGTCTTCGTCAAGCCCGAGTACGAGGCGGCGAAGGTCCTCGCGGCGGTGACCGCGGAGCTGCAGGCGCGGTTCTCGTTCGAGCGGCGCGCCTTCGGGCAGTCGGTCGCGCAGAGCGACGTCATGGCGACGATCCAGCTCGTCGAGGGCGTCGAGGCGGTCGAGCTGGCGAGCCTCTACCTGACCGGCGAGACGGCGATCGTGAACCCACTCCTGCCCGCCCTGCGCGCGCGCATCGACAACGGCGCGATCCGCGCGGCCCAGCTGCTGACCGTCGCCTCCGACGGCGTGAAGGTGAACCAGTCGTGACGGCGACGAGCGACCTCTACGACCTGCTCCCGGCCGTCTACCGGATCCGCGACGGAGATGACGGCCCGCTCGAGGCGCTGGCGGCGGTGCTCGCGGCAGAGGCCGACGTCGTCGACCGCGACATCCAGCGCCTCTACGACGACCTGTTCATCGAGACCTGCCAGCCGTGGGTCGTCCCGTACATCGCCGACCTGCTCGACGTGCGCGGCCTCTACGCGGTCGCGCCAGGCACGGCGAGCCAGCGCGCGTACGTCGCGAACACGATCGGCTACCGGCGCCGGAAGGGCACGCTGGCGGTGCTCGAGCAGCTCGCGTTCGACGTCACCGGCTGGCGCGCCAAGGCGGTCGAGTTCTTCCAGCTGCTGGCGACGACGCAGTACGCGAAGCACATCCGGCTCGGCAACGTCCGCCCGGACCTCCGGCAGGCGAACGCGCTGGAGTTGCTCGGGGGCCCGTTCGAGCGCGACGCCCACACGGCCGAGGTGCGGCGCATTCCGCCCGCCCGCGGGCGCTACAACATTCCGAACATCGGGCTCTTCCTCTGGCGCCTCCAGAGCTACCCGATCACCCGCGGGAGCGCGCGCCAGATAGGGCCGGCGGCCGACGAGCGGTACACGTTCAACCCCCTCGGCCTCGACGAGCCGCTGTTCAACCGGCCCAGGACCGAGGCGGAGATCACCGACCTCGCGCAGGAGATCGACGTCCCCGCAGAGCTGCGGCGCCGGGCGCTCTTCGACGAGCTCGAGGCGCTTCGCCAGGCGGAAGTCGAGAACCGGACGCCCGTGACGGCCTACTTCGACGCCGCCCATCCGGTGCTCGAAGTCTTCGTCCGCGCCACTCCGGGCGCCGGCTTCGTCGCCGTCCCGCCGGACGAGATCCTGATCGCGGACCTGAGCCTGTGGCAGCTCCCGCCGGCGTCGAAGGACTACACGCCCGCGGGCAGCGCGACGTCGCAGCCGAAGACGATCTCGGCCGCCGTCGACCCGAAGCTCGGGCGGATCACCTTCCCCACTGGGACGAGCCGCGACGCGGTCGAGGTCGACTACGCGTACGGGTTCAGCGGCGACATGGGCGGCGGCCCGTACGACCGCAGCCGCTTCCTCGATGCGTCGTTCGCGGCGCGGGTGACCTGGCAGGCCGGCGTCGGCAAGGACGTGACCCTCGTCCCGCAGGAGATCTTCGACAACCTGACCGACGCGATCAACGCATGGAGCTCGCAGCCGGACGGCACCGTCGGCGTGATCGCGGTCCTCGACAGCCGGACCTACGAGGAAAACCTCGCGATCGAGGTTCCCGAGGGGAGCGAGCTCCTGATCGTCGCGGCGGACTGGCCCGTGCGCGACGTGCTCGGCACGCCCACGCGGACGGTCGGCGAATGGGTGCCGCAGGGGCGGCGCCCGCACCTGAAGGGCGACCTCGCCGTCAGCGGAACCGCCCCGGAGGCGAGCGAGGTGCCCGGGCGCTTCGCGGTCGACGGCTTGCTCGTCGAGGGAGAGCTGACGGTCCCCGCCGCGAACCTCGGCGGGCTGCGGGTCGCCGACTGCACGCTCGTCCCCTCGGGCGGCGGGCTCGCCGTCAGCAGCACGAACGTGTCGGGTAAGCGGAACGCCGGGCTCGAGGTCGTGCTCGAGCGGACCATCTGCGGCCCGGTCGACCTGCCGGCCGCCGTCCCGGAGCTGAGCCTGTCCGACTCGATCGTGGACGGGGCGCAGGCGGTCTCCGCTCCCGGGGCGACGACGCGGATCCAGTCGAGCACGCTGCTCGGGACGTGCGCGGTGCACACGCTCCGCGCCGACAACTCGATCTTCGTGGACGTCGTCACCGCCGAGCGAAGGCAGGTCGGCTGCGTCCGCTTCTGCTTCGTGCCGGCGAATCCGGCGGTCCGCGTTCCGCGGCGCTACCGGTGCCAGCCGGATCTCGCGCTGCGCGACGTGGTCGACCCGGACGCCCGGGCCGCGATCCTCGCGCGGCTCGTCCCGAGCTTCACCTCGACGGCGTACGGGGACCCCGGCTACGGCCAGCTCGCGCGCGCGTGCCCGTGCGAGATCGCGACCGGCGCCGAGGACGGGTCCGAGATGGGCGCGTTCTCGTCGCTGAAGCAGCCGCAGCGCGTCGCCAACCTGCGAACCGTCGTCGACGAGTACCTGCGATTCGGCCTGGAAGCAGGCGTGTTCAACGTCACGTGAGGGAGAGCCGCCATGAAAGCTGACTTCACTCGTTCCACCTTCCGCCGGGAGAAGCACTACAGCGGCGTGCTCATGCAGCAGGGACGCGTCCAGTTGGACGCCGACTGGAACGAGCAGGTCGACATCGGCACGCACCTCGACGAGACGACGCGCATCGACGTCATCGGGCGCTGCGGCATGCCCGAGGACGACGCCGGCTTCGAGGTCACGCCCTCCAGCAACGGCAGCGACCTGCTCTTCAGCCCCGGCCGCGCCTACGTGGACGGGATCCTCTGCGAGAACGACGCCTCGCCGATTGCCGCGGACGTCAAAGCGTCCGAGGCGGAGCTCGCCTCGCTGGTGGCCGACGGCCGGGCGCTGGAGGCGGGTGAATGGATCGCGATCTCCGCGACCGGCGTCGGCCCGTTTGTCGTGCAGATCACCTCCGTCGACGCCTCGAACCTCTCGATCGGCTTCGCGCCCTCGCTCGCGGCAGCCGACGTGACGGCGCTCGACAACGCTGGAGACGCGGTCGTACGGCGGCTCGCGAGCTTCCTCCGCCAGCCCGACTTCCCGGGTGTGCCGCCGTCCGGGCTCCCGAGCGACGACGGCCTCTACCTCGCCTACCTCGACGTGTGGGAGCGCCATATCACCGCGCTCGAGGACGGAGCGACCCGCGAGATCGCGCTCGGCGGCCCGGACACCGCCACGAGGACGCAGACCGTCTGGCAGGTGAAGCTCGAGCGGCTCGGCGACCCGAACGACGACCTCACGTGCGCGACGGTGCCCGACTGGAGCACGTTCATCGACGAGAGCACGGCCCTGCTTCGCGCCCGCGCGCAGCCCGAGACCACGAGCGCCGATCCATGCACGATCCCGCCCGGCGCCGGCTACCGGCGGCTCGAGAACCAGCTCTACCGCGTCGAGATCTTCAAGGCCGGGAACGTCAACAGCGCGACGTTCGTCTGGTCGCGCGAGAACGGATCGGTCCTCGTCGGCGCGCAGGTGACGGACACCGACGAGATCACCGTCACCAGCCTGGGCCGCGACGAGGTGCTCGGTCTAGCCCCGGGCTCATGGGTCGAGCTGACCGACAGCACGCACGAGCTCGCCGGCACGCCCGGGACGCTGCTTCAGATCACGAGCATCTCCGGCAACGTGCTCACGGTCGACACCAGCACCTCCGGGGCGCTCGATCCCGCGGATTTCCCGTCCGGCCCGAAGGTGCGCCGCTGGGACGATCCGAACGGCGACCGGAAGGTCACGGTGCCCGGCGGCAACGAGGGATTCCTGGCGCTGGAGGACGGCGTCGAGGTCCGCTTCGAGCCCGGCCGCCACTACGTCACCGGCGACTACTGGCTGATCCCGGCCCGCACGGCCACCGGCGACGTCGAGTGGCCGGAGAACGGCGCGGCGCCGGTCGCCCCGCTCGGGCGCCCTCCCGAGGGAATCGCGCACCACTACTGCAAGCTGGCGCTGCTGGGGCTGTCCGGCGAGCAGTGGGACGTCGTCGAGGACTGCCGCAACCTCTTCCCGCCGCTGACCGACCTCCACGGGCTGAAGAGCGACCCCGGCGTGCACGTCGTCCGCGTCCGCAGCGGCCAGCAGAACCCGCTCCGGAACGACACCGACCTGCTCGTGACCGACTTCGCGCGCGGGATCGAGATCGACTGCGACGAGAAGCTCGAGCCGAACACGCTGGTGAACAAGCCCACGCTCTTCTTCACGATCGACCTGCCGTACCCGCTCGTCCCGGCCGACCAGCAGTTTTGGGGCGACAACGTGGTCGGCACGATCCCGCTGACCCTCGACGGCATCGTCCGGGTGAACGGCGACCGCATCCTCTGGCAGCCGACGCGGGTCGTCCAGCGCTGGCTGCTCGGCCAGTTCCGCAAGTTGCTCGTCGGCGCGGAGATCGACCGCGCGCTCCTGCACCTCACGTTGAAGGGCAACTTCGTCTACGCGGAGGGCGATCCGAAGCTCGACGTCGACGGCGAGGCGTTCGGCCTTCTCGACGGCGGGACGCTCGACGCCGTCTTGCCGAGCGGCGACGGGCGCCGCGGTGGAACGCTCGATCTCTGGTTCTGGCTGCGTCCGCGGGCGGGGACCCGGACCGGCAGGGGGGTCGTCGTCTCGCTGGCCAAGAGTCGCGTGCTGACGACGCAGGCGAGGCGCACCGGCGTACCGGCCGCGATCGGCCTCACCGTCGACCGCGGGCGGCTCCAGGAGGCTCTGCCGGCCTCGTTCTCCGTCGACCCGGGCGCAACGGTCGACCCCGCGAAGGCTCGCCAGACGATCGTCCGGCTCAAGCTGACGGCGGGGGTTCGGATGGCTGCCGAGGAGCAGCTGGCGGGGGCCGCCGACCTGATCGTCGCGGAGCTGACGGAGAACGAGATCCCGCTGGAGCTCGAGGTCGTCGCGGTCGGCGATCTGGTGGAGGCCTTCCGATCTGGTGGAGGCCTTCCCGTCGCTGGTCGGGGAGATCGACGTGCTCTTCGCCTCGCAGGAGACGGTGGACGCGATCGCCGAGCTCCACGGCGCCGACCTGGCGCTACAGACGGCGGTAGTTCTTTAGGTCAGGGCTTGCCCGATTCGTTGCAACTGTTCGACGCGAGTGGGAAGATCGATGGCGAGCTATCCGTCTTGAGTTTGTAAGCGCGTCGTTTCTCTCGCGACGTGCAACTAGAAGGAGGCAACATGGACGAGAGGAGCGGAACGATCCGCCTCGTCGATTCCCGGGACAGCGAGGCGCGAGGCCTCGTGACGACGATCTCGCGGAGCGAGGTGGAAAAAGCGCTGCACGCGGACGAGGGGGTCGACCTCTTGCTCGACGTGGAGCGGGCCGCCGCCGAGGGCGACGGCCGTGAGACCGAGCGCATCGCGCTCGCGTGGGAGCCTGCCGACCTGGAGCGTCTATTGGCTGCGTCGAGCGCGGACGAGATCACGCTCACGTTCGACGACGCCGAGATTCGACGGCTACTGGACGAGGACGTCGATGCGCACGGGATGCGCGAGACGCTCGCCGCGATCACCGTCGTCGCCGGCCTTGCCGCCGCAAGTGCGGGCGGGGCGGCCGCGATGTATCCAGCGAGCGAGGGCGGCGGGGCGGCGGTCGGCACGCCGTCCGCAGTGGTCGCTCCGGCATCCGAGATCAGCACCGGGCTCGGCACACAGCAGTCCGCCGCCGCACCGGCGTCCGAGATCAGCACGGGCCTGGGTGACCAGTCCGCGCCGGCCGAGGCGACCCTCGCCGTGAGCGATCACGGAGTCCTTACCGCCAAGGACGCCGGCCTGGGCGACACACCAGCGCCTGCCGAGGCCAGCCTGGCGTCGGCCTCGGAGATCAGCACGGGCCTGGGTGACCAGTCCGCGCCGGCCGAGGAGATCCTCGCCGCGAGCGATCACGGAGTCCTTACCGCCAAGGACGCCGGCCTGGGCGACACGTCCGCGCCCGCCGAGGCCAGCCGCCGCGCCTGCAGAGGCGAGCCTGGCGTCGGCGTCGGAGATCAGCACGGGCGTCGTCGGCGAGACGCCGGCCGCCCCTGCAGAGATCTCCTCCGGTGTCGTGCAGGAGCCGCCTGCGGCTCCAGCCGAGGTGACGGCCGGGATCGTGCAGCATCCGACCGCCGCACCAGTCTCCGCAAGCCCGGGCGACTCGACGTGGTCGCCGAGCCCAACGGAAGCGGGTGCGATCGCCGGGACGATTCTCGCGTTGACCGCCGCCGGCTTCGCGCTGCGCACGCAGCGCCGCCGGCCCGGTATGGCGTAAGACGTGCCCAAGGGAGCCCGGGACACCCCCGGGCTCCCTTCTTTGATGGCTAGCGCGCCGCGTCGCGGGGTGCTGGGTCATGGGCGAGCCAGATGCGGCGTGGCGCGAGACGATCGAGCATCCTGGCGGCGGCGTTGGCGGGATCGTCGAACTCGCTCCAGGAATACGCCACGTCCCCGCCGACGACGATGAGGCCGGCGTCCGTTTCGACCAGCACCGACTGATGCCCGGGCGTGTGCCCCGGAGTTGGCACGACCCGGACACCCGGGAGCAACTCCTCTTCGCCCTCGACCTCCACATAGCGCGCCCCGTCGAAGTCCACCCACTCCGGGATCGTGTAATCCTCAGCTCGAGCTGCCTCGCGTTCGAGCCGCTGCACGTAAATGGGGACTCCCGCAAACAGTCGGTTGCCACCGCGATGGTCGAAATGCAGGTGCGTGTTGATCACGAACACGACATCCCGCGGGATGAGTTCCGGATCGAAGCGCGGTGACCACTGCTCGTCGAGCTCCGGCGTCGAGTCGATCAGCCCGGTATCGACGAGAACGCGCCCGCGAGGGTGCTCGACCACGTGCAGGAAGCCAGGCCAGCGTTCACCCTCGACGAGCACGTCGCCGTAACGGATGGCCTGAACGTCGTCGAGCCGCGTCGGTCGGGTGGGCGCCGCCGCGGCCATGGCCGCGCTAGCTCACAATCGGCCGGCGAGGTCGCGGTCGCGCTGCGTCTCGATCGTTCCCCAGAGGTAGAGACCGAGACTGAGCGCGACGAATGCGGCTGCGAGCACGGCGACGAAGAGGGTGCCGCCGATCGAGACGAAAAACTCGACCAGCATCAGGGGGACCCACACGTAGAGGATCGTCATGAGCAAGCCCATCCCCGTGCACGACACGAGCATGCGGAGGTTGCCGAGCCCGCTCGGCAGCAGTAGGTCCTCCGGCCGGATCTGCGGTACAGCGTTGCGGCGGGTGATCGAGAGGCGGTTCCAGCCCTTGTTGTGATGGCTCGACCAGAGGTCGTCCGCCTCCGAGGGACCGAGTTGCTCGCGCTCGATCTCGCCCCGCGGGTCCATGGGCAGAGTCTAGGCGGTAGGTCAGGTCTTGCATCCGTCCAGTTCGCATCATGGCCCGCGCAGCGGGCCCGGACCTTCGACGGCGACAGGGCGGCAGGACTCGAACCTGCAACCCCCGATTTTAAGGAGGGCGGATCGCTGGCCGCCGGGGCACGAGTCGCGTTCCTCCATCGTCCGAGGTCGGGTAGGTCGGCTGAGGTCGCCTTGGACGGCCGCGGATTCGGGTACAACCCTGCCGGCGGGAACGTTCTTTCAGCTCGCCTAGGTAACGCGCTCTTGACACCGAGGCGCGTCGTCCAGCCGAGCCGTCCGAGTCTTGCTATACCGCGCACGCGAAAGCTGACACGTCCGCAATGGAGCAGCCGCTCGACATCCGCTACGCCCGCAGCGGCGACGTCCACCTCGCCTACCACGTCTTGGGCAAGGGACAGATCGACGTCATCCTGGTCACGGGCTACGCCTCGAATCTCGCCTTCCTTTGGGAGGAGCCCTTCTGGCGTTCCTTCTTCCAGCGACTCGCCTCGTTCTCGCGACTGATCCGCTTCGATCGCCGCGGGAGCGGCCTCTCCGACCGCCCACGCGACGTTCCGACGCTCGAGACGCGGATGGACGATCTGCGCGCAGTGATGGCAGCGGCCGGTTCGAGCCGCGCGGCTATCGCCGCCACCTACGAGGCGGGGGCGATGGCGATGCTGTTCGCGGCGACATACCCGGAGCGCGTCGCTGCGCTCGTGCTCTACCAGCCGTACGCGAAGTTGGAATGGGCGCCCGACTATCCGCTCGGCGAGCAGCGCGAGGAGCTACTCCGCGAGCTCGACGAGATGGAGGAGGGCTGGGGGACGATCGAGTACGCGGACAAAATCGGCCGGATGCTGTCGCCGGAGCAGGCTGAGGATCCTGAGTTTCATCGCTGGCACCTCGACAACATGCGCTATAGCGCGAGCCCGGCATCCGCGCTCACGATCTGGCGGATGGCGATCGACATCGACGTGCGGGACGTGCTCCCCGCGATTCGCGTGCCGACGCTGGTTTTTCACCGATCAGACGAACTCGCTACGCGCAGGCGAAAGATCCGCACGGAGGCGAGCCGCTACGTCGCGGAACGAATCCCGGGCGCGAAGCGCGTCGAAATGCCCGGCGGGGCCGAGCCGTTCGTATCCGGCGATGTTGAGATGACCGCCGCCGAGATCGAGCGTTTCGTGACGGCGGCGTGGGAACAAGCGGA
>WNGF01001078.1_pt1 | contig 40121 bp, 26 predicted proteins | sample 5400641 | NCBI WGS metagenome assembly WNGF01 (sample SAMN13153371, study PRJNA577476) | soil metagenome | isolation source: 80 cm soil or saprolite under grassland replicate 2 | place: USA:California | collected 2016-06-15 | reverse complement strand
GCATGGTGTGACCTTTCCTTGGCTCAACCCCTTTGGGGTTGAAGGTTCTTTGCCCACGATACCCAAGGTAGCCGCTGCGCGGCAACCTTGGGCTTTGGGTCGCAGCCCCGTTGGGGCTGGGAGCCGATGATGGCGCAGCGAGCAGGAGAAGACCCGATGTTGCCCCCTCCCTTAATTCAATGGCAGTGGGGCCGGGGTGAGGGCGGCCGTCTATGAGTCCTGAACAGTTACAGTAGATCAGTGGTCGGGGTCACGGGGCAGGAAACCAGTGAATCGTGCTGCCGCAGTTTTTTCGCTGCTAGATGAACGACCGCCTACGACCTCCCGCATCCTGAATCCTGAATCCCGCATCCCGCATCCTGCCCCCCCCCGACGACTGCCTCCTGATCACCGCCCTCGCCAACGGCGATGATAATAAGGCGGAGCAACATAAACCCGGAATTCCGGGCCCCAGTAATAATAGGGCGGGCCATAATAGATGGGAGGTCCGGGGTACGGATACCCATAGACCGGCGGCGCGGGGGGCGGCGGTTTCTGGTTCATGTCAAAATTGATTTGCTTGGGGATATGATCCTCCGGACCGAACCATTGACCGGTCCCGAAGAACCGGACTTGTTCGTATTGGTTGGTCGTCAGCGGCAGGGCCCGGATGACATAGTAGGGGTAGCCAAAATCGTGAAACGTCCCGTCCGGATCGCCAAAAATCTTCAAATGCACCGGGGTATTGCCGGCATCCTGGCCATTGGCCTCGATGCGGGCGCCGGGCGCGGAAGCCTCGACCAGGATGTCGTAGGCCATCGTGCCGTGCGGTCCGCGTTCGGCGCCGGGAGGGATGGTTTCACAGCCCCCGAGAAACGCTGCCGCGAGGAGGCATGTCGCGTGGATTGTTAGATTCTTTTCCATCTTGAGATATCCTGGCCCAGGACGAGCCATCTCTCAACCCGCAGTTTACTCTCTTCGGATCAGCCGCAGCGAGCCCAGATCGAACCACACCTGTCCTTGCCCCGCGCGCAGTTCGCAGACCAATTCCACATCCGAATGGTCTTGCGGCACCTCGAAGTCGAACGGAAGCGTCGTCCACTCCAGGTCGCCGGTCAGTTTGCGGCCAAATTTACGATGCGAAATGCGCAATCCTGCGCCGCCTTTCGAATTCTCTCCGCTCAGCTTGACTCCTTGAAGCCGGACTTTTCCTTCCAGGCGGTACTGCCCGGCGTCCAGAAGAACCTTGGTTCGCCACGAGCCGGTGCCGAATTCCTGGGTGGCGATGTGGAGCACGGTTCGCCCATCGTTCCCCTGCTCCTTCCTCAGGATGGGGTGACCGCTCTCGATCTTTGGCTCCCAGGCGGAGAGCGGAAGGATTTCCGGGTTGTCGAACTTTACGGCCGGGCTCGAGGACAATAATTGCGCCGTCAGGGAGTTGACCCGTTGCTGGATCCGCCGCCGAAAGCCGGCGACCCGGCTGAGGTAGGACTCAGCCTCCTGCGCATCGACCGTGGCCAGGACCGGCTGAACTCTCGCCGCGATTTGGTTCAGGTGGTTCGTGAGGACGGGAATCTGGAAGACATTCGTCAGCAGTTGAACCAGGCGCTCGCGGTATCGTTCCCGCGCTTGCGGGATCTCCAGCGCGGACTTGGCGACCAGTCCGGTCATCGGGGGAAATGGCTGGATTTTGTGTCTCTGAAAAATTTGGTCGACGCCTTGGGGCAGGAAAACCATGCGGTCGCTCTGTCGATCGTGATAAATCCTGAAATTGTTTCGGTTCAACGCGTAGCCATCCCAGTGGCAAATCATCACCTCGACCGCGAGGAAGGAGAGGAAGCGATCCAGATCCAGCGTCGTTTCCAAGGCCACCAACCGCTGGTTAAGATCCGGCTCCTGCGCGGCGGCGGCGAGCGCTTTGAGGCGCGAGCGATCGCGCCGGTCATCTCCCGAATTGGTCCGCATCCCCTGGGTCACGTCGGACTGAGAATGGCCATCGTAGAGGTTGCCCTTGGTATCTTTGAAATAGCGTCGCAAAAACTGCTGGTCGATGCCTTCGACCAGGACATACATGCCGAGCTGGCGCCGATTGAGGTCCACCGTCGCCTGCCCGGCGCGCGGCGCGGGGACACCCGCGGCTTCGAACAGTTCGCGACCGATCTTTTCCGAGAGGTACGTGGGGTCCTGGACCGAGTTATTCAGATGTAGTTTTTTCAGCCCATGAAACTTCTGACCTTCGGCCAGGCGACCGAAGTTGAGGGTAAACGCCGGTCGATCCTCCAAGGGCCGAAAGCTTCCCGGACCTCCTTTCAGGCGAATCGACACGTTGGTATAGGTGATGGGTCCCTCGCGGACGATCGCGCTGACATAGGTTCTGGGACGAGTTCTTAACCGGTCCATGTCCGCCGGCGCAATCTCGATGGCTATTCTGGGAATGAGCCCGTCGGTGAAGAGATCCTCCGCCGGCGAGTCTCCCAGGGGTTGCGCTGGCTGGGCGGCGCCACTGCGCGCCGCGGTCAGGGCGGCGGCGAGGAGAAGCAGAGCGCAAAGGGGACTTACCAAAGATCCGGGGTGATTAGGGCGGCTGGGTTTACCCAGCCGTAGGCGCTGCGGCGCTCGCCAAATCGTCTTCATCGAATTCCAACCGTGCGCTGCCAAAACTCGACCGAACCTGGGACGCGTTGCGAGAGTAGTGCTTGGGCCAATCCGCGCAACTTTGTTTCTTTCCACCAGACCCCAGGCGCAAAGAGCTTTCACGCTCGCCCTCACCCTGGACCGGACCCCCTGATTGCTCATTGCTCATTGCTCATTGCTCATTGCTCATTGCGCATTGCTCATTGCTCATTGTGAAGTTGCGGCAGTTGGAAGGGGTCGGAAGGGAAGGAATGAGCAATGAGCAATGAGCAATGAGCAATGAGCAATGAGCAATTCTCAGCCGAGGTTGTTAAGCGAAGAAGACCTCCGACAGAATTGAGATTCAGCGGGTTGGCTGTTAAACGCTTGACCTCGATCCTTCCCGACCCCTAACTTGGGCGCCGTGCTGGGCACAACTCATGTTTGCGCAAGTTAAAAGCCTGTTTTCCAACGACATTGGAATAGACCTGGGCACGGCCAACTCACTTGTTTACGTTCGTGATCAGGGAATTGTTTTGCGTGAACCTTCCGTGGTAGCCATTCAAGCAGGGACGACCAACGTTCTGGCGGTCGGTGAAGAAGCCAAGAGGATGTTGGGTCGCACGCCGGGGAACATCGTGGCCATTCGGCCGATGAAAGACGGGGTGATCGCCGACTTCGAGATTACCGAAGCGATGCTCCGGCACTTCATCCAAAAAGTTCATCATCGCAAGTTGATTGCGCCGCGCGTGGTGGTGGCGGTGCCTTCGGGCATCACGGAAGTCGAAAAACGGGCTGTCAAGGACTCGGCCACCCATGCGGGTGCGCGCGAGGTCTATCTCATTGAACAACCGATGGCCTCGGCCATCGGCGTTGGCCTGCCGGTGCATGAACCGGCCGGCAACATGATCGTCGATATTGGCGGGGGGACTTGCGAGATCGCAATCATCTCCCTGGCGGGGATCGTTTTCAGCCGCAGCCTGAGGGTGGGCGGAGACGAATTTGACGAGACGATCGTGGCGCACATGAAGCGAGCCTACAACTTGATGATTGGCGAACGCACCGCGGAGGAGATCAAGATCCGGATTGGATCGGCCTTCCCGCTGGAGCAGGAGTTGACGATGGAAGTGAAAGGTCGCGATTTGTCCGCCGGGCTGCCGAAGACATTGACTATTCGCTCGGAGGAGATTCGCGAAGCGTTGCAGGAGCCGCTTTCAAGTATTTTGGAGTCCATTCGCATCACACTGGAGCGTTGTCCTCCGGAGCTGTCTGCCGACCTGGTGGACCGGGGGATCGTAATGGCCGGTGGCGGCGCGTTATTGCGCGGGATCGACCGGCTGGTGGCGGAGGAAACCGGGTTGCCGGTTCACATCGCCGACGATCCCTTGAGCGCCGTCGCAGAGGGCACCGGCCGGGTGTTGCAGGAACTCCAATTCCTCAAGCGCGTCACTTCCAACTCCCGCATGTAGCGTTCGCCCAACGGGAATCGACGAGCCGCGGAAACGGCTCTGAAATTCAGGCGATGAGGCGGGCCGATTCAAGTCTCCTCACGCCGGCTCCCTCGAGCCGAAGCACTGGGTGAATCGATGTTAAAACGGCCGCAATACATAGCGCTAGGCGTGGTGATCGCTCTCACGCTCGGACTGCTCAAACTGCCCAGCCGCGCCGCCGCCAACCTCAAGCTGGCCATTAGCGGCATGTTCCTGCCTCTCTTCGGCCTGGCCGGCTCGACCGCGGCCCTGGTCGACCGGGCCAGCTATGCCCTGCTGCCGCGCCGCGAGTTGGTCCGCCAGATCGAGTTCCTCGAAAAAACCAATCAGCTCTGGCAAATCCATTTCCGCCAGGCCCAGGAATGGAAACGGGAGAACGACCGCTTGCGCGACCAGTTTGGGGTGCCGCGGCAGTATCCGGGCAAGCTCCGGCTGGGCCGCGTGGTGGCCCGCGACCCGGCCAACTGGTGGCGGACGATCAAAATCGACCTCGGCTCGCGCGAAGGGGTCGTGACCAACGCGCCGGTGCTGACCTCCGACGGGTTGGTGGGACGGGTCTCGGAAGTCGGCTTCGCCCAGGCCCAGGTCGTCCTCGTCGGCGATCCGGATTGTCGCGTGGCCGTCCTGGTGGGAGACGAGAAGAGCCGCGAGCAGGGAGTCATCGCGCCCGCTTCCTCCAGCCCGTTGGACAACACGCTGGTGGAACTGAGCTACCTTTCCCGCAACGCCAAGCTGGCCGCCGGACAGTCGGTGGTCACCAGCGGGCTCGGCGGGATTTTTCCAAAGGGAATTGTCGTCGGCCAGATCGCCGACTTTCGGAGTGTGGGCTACGGACTTTACAAGGAGGCGTTGGTCCGCCTGGCCGTGAAGATGAACCGGTTGGAGGAAGTGTTTGTGATGATGCCGTGAAACGATCTACGATTTGCGATTTACGATTTACGAGTGGCGGGTCGCGGGTGGGGATCCCGGCAGGCCGAACATGGCCTGGAGGGCTCGCGCGGCGCGCGGCAGGCATCACGGACGACGGAAGACGCATGGTGCATGAACTGGTTTAATACCATCGCAATTTTAGGGGCGGCGTACCTGGCCGTGTTCTTCCAGGCCACGTTCAATGAGCCGCGCCTCTGGCTGGGCGTGCAGATCGACCTGCTGCCCAGCCTGGTGGTTTATGCCAGTTTGAGCAGCGGGCTGGTGACGATGTGCGGCGTGGCGGCTTCTGGCGGGCTTTGGATCGATTCGCTTTCCGCCAATCCGCTGGGCATTAGCGTGCTGCCGCTGTTCCTGGTCGGCTTGTTGATTCAGCGCAGTCGGGACTTGATTCTGCGCGAGGAACCATTCGCCCAGTTTGTGCTCGGAGCCTCGGCCAGCGGGGGCGTCCCGTTGCTCAAGCTGCTCCTGCTGATCAACACCGACGTCCAGCCGCTCATCGGCTGGTTCTCCCTCTGGCAATGGCTGGTCTCGAGCGCCGCCGGCGGCGCCGTGACGCCGATTTGGTTCCGCTTCTTCGACTGGCTCGGACAGGCCTTGAGCTATCGCCCGGTCCCCGAAACCAGCTTCCGGGCCGACCGGGAAATCAAACGGGGAAAGCAATGATCGTTTTCGACCAACTGAAAAAGAACGACCCGCACCTGCGCGCGGTCACGTGGGGCGTGCTCATCGGCATGACTATTCTATTGGCGGGCCTCTGGTGGGTGCAGATCATCTCCTGCCGGCATTTTTCGGAGAACCAGAAGGCGCAGTCATTCCGCACCGTGCGCATTCCGGCGATTCGGGGAAAGATTCTCGACCGGCACGGGGTCGCTTTGGCCGAGAACCAGCCGAGCTACAATGTGATTCTTTACCTCGACGAGTTGCGGGAAGGGTTCAAGAAGGAATGGAGCCGGACCAGGCCCGCGAAGGCGGCCCGGCTGGCGCTGGGCCAGCGGCGCGCGCTGGAAGCGCAGGCCCGGTATCGGGTGGCCAGCAACACCGTCCAGCAAATCGGCCGGATCCTGCAGCCGCCGGTCACGTTGAGTTTTGGCGATTTCATGAGGCATTACACCAACCAACTGGCGTTGCCCGTGCCGCTGCTGGTCAATTTGAGCACCGAACAAGTGGCCCGGCTGCTCGAAGGCTCGCTCAACCCGCCCGGGGTTGACCTCGAAATTCAGCCGACCCGTTTTTATCCGGGCGGCACCCTGGCCGCGCATCTCCTGGGTTACCTCCTGCCTGACAACCGCTCGATGGAAGGTGAAGTGGCCGATTTTAATTTCCGGTTGCCCGATTATCGCGGCGTGGTTGGCATTGAAGGCGAATTCGACGCCGAGCTGCGCGGCAAGGCGGGCGTCAAATCGGTCCTCGTCAACAGCCTCGGTTACCGTCAGTCGGAGAACATCTGGGCCCCGGCCGAACCGGGCAGGAACGTCATCCTCACGATCGATGCGCGGATCCAGCAGTCCGCGGAGAGCGCCTTGCAATCCGCCATGGCCAACACCCGGGGGGCCGTGGTGGTGATGGATCCGAACACGGGAGACATTCTTGCGCTGGCCTCCGCGCCGGTCTTCAACCCCAATGCCTTCATTCCGCGCATCAGCAGCAACGAATGGTATCGTTTGAGCGACGAGATCCTGAAGCCGCAGATCAACCGGGCCATGCAGGAAAACTATGCGCCGGGTTCCGTCTTCAAAGTCGTGACCGGCCTGGCCGCCCTGGAACACGGACTGGATCCCAAACAGAAGTTTTACAACCCGGGCACCATTATGGTGCCGGGCCGGCGGACCCCGATTCATGACCTGGCGGCGCCTGGCGAATATGACTTCCACCGGGCCTTCATCAAATCGAGCAACTTCTACTTCATCACCAACGGCATGAACGCGGGCATCGAGAGCATCGTCCGGATCGGGCATCGACTCCATTTCGGCGAGCGGACTGGCCTGCTCAACAAACAGGAAACGCCGGGAGTTTTTCCGTCATTAAACCGGGTGCGCCGGGGTTGGATTGCGCCCGACACGGCCAACCTGTGCATCGGCCAGGGCTTCATCTCGGTGACGCCGTTGCAAGTGGCGGTGATGATTGGCGCGGTCGCCAACGGCGGCAAAGTGCTCTGGCCCCGCCTGGTCCAGCGGATCGAACCGGCCGACCCGCAGCGCGACGACACGGTGATCGAGTTCCCGCCCAAGCCTGCGCGCGATGATCTGGCGGTGAGCGAGCGCAGCTTGAACATCACGCGCGAAGCGATGCTCGCGGATGTCGAGGAAGGCGGCACGGGCAAACAGGCGCTCGTGCCCGGGATGAGCATCGGCGGCAAGACCGGCACTGCCCAGGTGACCGATGCGCAGAATCATTTGATCGGGCACACCGTCTGGTTCGCCTCGTGCGCCCCCTTCGAGAGCCCGCGTTATGTCGTGGTCGTGATGGTCGAAGGCGACATCAACGCCGGGGTCTCCGGCGCCGGCACCTGCGCGCCGGTCGCGGCCAAGATTTATCGCACGATCCAGAAACTGGAATTGGAAAGGCGCCCGGCTGTGGCGAGAAACCCGTGAGGAATTTGCGATATGTGATTGGCGATGGGCGATTGGCCGCGGCGCTGGCGCGCTGTCGGGCGGCCTGGTGGCGGCCGATCGCGCAGCGCAAGCCCCAATGGCAAACCGCAAATCGCAAATCGCAAATGTCGAAATGTTTCCCCTAGGCCCTAACGAGCGCCAGTCGCGCGTCGATTGGTTGATGATGACGGCCCTGGCCGGGCTGATGGTCGTCGGCGAATTGTTCGTTTACAGCGCCACCATGGCCAACGAATCGGCGGCGCTCCTGGCCTGGTATACCCAGGCCTGGTTCAAACAACTGGTCTGGTATGCCGCCGGCCTGAGCGCGATGGGGGCCATTTGCCTGGTGGACTACCGGATTGTGGCGCGGTGGTCGCTGGTGATTTACGCCTTGGTCATTCTCCTGCTGGTGGCGGTGCTGATCCCGTTCATCGGCACCACGCACGGCTGGGGCGCGCGGCGCTGGATTGACCTGGGGCCGTTCTCGCTTCAGCCGTCGGAGTTCGCCAAGCTGGCGATGATCCTGGCGATGGGCAATTTCCTGAGCCGCCCGCCGGACGAGTTGAAGTCCATTCGCGTCTTCTGGCAGGCGCTGGGCCTGGTGGCGCTCCCGTTCCTGCTCGTCTTGAAAGAGCCGGATCTCGGCTCGGCGCTGATTCTTCTGCCGGTGAGCCTGACCATGCTCTTCGTCGGGGGGGTGCCTCCGCGTTACATCAACACTCTGCTCGGAGCCTCGGGAATTCTCGTCGGGCTCATTCTGGTCGACGTGTTGTTGGCGCCGCCCAAGTGGCAGATCAAATTGGAGGATTACCAGAAGCGCCGGCTGCTGGTTTATTTTGGCCTGGACGGTGTGTCCCGGGGCGCCACGCCGCAGGAGCGCGCGGAGGCCCGCCGGCAGCAGCGCAATTATTCCTATAACGTCGATCAAGCGCTCATTTCCGTCGGGTCCGGTGGATTCACGGGCAAGGGTTGGCGACAGGGAACGCAAAACGCGCTCGGCTACCTGCCGCGCGCGGTGGCGCATAACGATTTCATTTTCTCCGTTATTGCCGAGGAGAAAGGATTCATGGGAAGCGTGACGGTGGTTGCGCTGTATTCCGTGGTGTTGTTCACCGGCATCCGAGTGGCCGGCCAGGCGCGCGATCGCCTGGGCAAACTATTGGCGGTGGGCGTGGTCAGCATGCTCTTCAGCCATGTCTTCATCAATATCGGCATGAACATTCGCATAATGCCTGTGACGGGCGTGCCACTGCCGCTGCTCAGTTATGGGGGTTCGTCAGTGCTCTGCTCGTTGATCGCCGCAGGCATTCTGCAAAACGTCTACATCCATCGAAGGTCCTGATTATGAGTGAACCCAAACATTTTGGCCGCCGCCGTCGCGGGGGCATGCGGTTCCGTCCGAGCGGGGGCGGGGCCAAACCAGGCAAACACCAGGAGCGCGAAGCCCAACAGGCCCGCGCCGATGCCGTCAGCGAGAAAGCGGCCCTGACTCCCGAACCCGTCTACGAACGCTCCCGTTACCAGAAGGAAATCGATCGCGCGGAGAACGTTGCCGCCGGCCTGCCCCCGGAGGGCGCGCCGGTCGTCCCGACCGGCGAAACCGAGCTGCGCGCCAAAGGCGACTTTCGCGAGCCGCACCTCGACACGCCGGCGGAGGTGAGCGAGGAGACTTACAAACCGGTCCACGTCGCCGAAAAGCCGCAAACCATCTTCGAAGCGATCAAAGCCACGGCCAACAAGGTGATCAAGAAGGTGCAGAAACTGATCCGTCCGGTGAAAAAGACGCATAAAGAAGTCCTGATTAACGCCGAGGCGCTGGAAACCCGCGTCGCGGTTTCGGAGGAAGGAAAGCTCGAGGAATTTACCATCGAACGCACCTCGGAGGAGCGGCTGGTCGGCAGCATCTTCAAAGGCAAGGTCCGCAACCTGGAGGACGGACTGAAGGCGGCGTTTGTGGACATCGGCTTCGAGAAAAACGCCTTCCTGCACTACTGGGACATTGTCCCCAGCAATTTCGACAGCGGCGTCGAAGTGGTCGAGCGCGAAGGCGGCCGCAAACGGGAGAAACCCAAGATTACCCAGAAGGACATCCCGCGCGTTTACCCGCCCGGCAGTGACATCATCGTCCAGGTCACCAAGGGCCCGATCGGCACCAAAGGCCCGCGCGTGACGACCAACCTGGTCTTGCCAGGCCGTTACCTGGTGCTGCTGCCCAACTCCGACCAGAGCGGCATCTCGCGCAAGATCGAAAACCACGAGGAACGGCAGCGCTTGAAGAAGATCCTGCGCAACCTGACGATTCCCGACGGCATGGGGGTAATCATGCGGACGGTGGGCGAAGGTCAGCAAGCCCGTTATTTCGTGCGCGACCTGGCCTTGCTCCTGGAGGAGTGGAACCAGATCCAGGAGAAGATCAAAAAGCAGCCCTCCGCCACCTGCGTTTTCCAGGAACCGGATTTGATCGAGCGGACCGTGCGCGACTTTCTCACCGAAGACGTCGAGCGGATCGTGGTCGACAGCGCCCAGGCCTACGACCGGATGCGGACCATGATCACCAAGATCTCCCGGCGCTCCGCCGACAAAGTGAAGCTCTATTCGGATCACCAGCCCATCTTCGACCGTTTCGGCATCACCCGCCAACTCGAGTCCACCTTCAGCCGCCAGGTCCATCTCAAGAGCGGGGGGTATATCGTCGTCGATGAAACCGAGGCGCTCGTGGCCATCGACGTCAACACCGGCCGGCACAAAAGCGGCAAGGACCAGGAATCGACCATCCTCAAGGTGAACCTGGAGGCCGCCGAGGAGATTTGCCGGCAACTGCGCCTGCGCAACATGGGGGGCTTGATCGTGCTCGACTTCATCGACATGAAATCACGCCGCGACCAACAGCAGGTCTATCAGAAGATCAAGGAGGGCTTGCGCCGGGATCGGGCCAAGACCCACATCCTGCCCATCTCCCAACTGGGCCTGATGGAGATGACCCGCCAGCGCCACAGCGAGAGCGTCCGCTCGGCCGTCTACGACGATTGCCACTACTGCAAGGGCCGCGGCAAGGTGAAGAGCGCGCTGACCATGAGCGTGGAAATCCAGCGCAAGCTCAACGAAATCCTGAAAAAACGTCCGCGCGACGAATCGGACTTCCAGCTGCGGATCGTGGTCCATCCGACCGTGCTCCAGCGCTTGCGCACGGAGGACGAAAAGCTGCTGACCGAAATCGAGAAACGTTATTTTGGCAAACTGCTCTTCCGCCCCGACCCGACGCTGCACGCCGAGCAGTTCAAGATCTACAACGTGGCCACGAACGAAGAGCTGGCCAGCGCCTGAGAGGAGCGAGCGACAATGACCAATCACCAGTGACCAGTGACCAAAGAATTCCCAATGATCAAGGAGCGCAAGCAATGCGCCGATCATTGGTGATTGGTCATTGGTCATTCATTGGGCATTGGGCCGGCTAGCGCCTCGCCGTCTGCGAAGGGGGAACCAACAGGCAACGGAATCCCGTTTCAAATCCGGCCGGCTGGATGGGGGGCAAGCGCAGCGCGTAAGAGTGTTCGAGTTGCTTGCCATTGAAGCCGGGTCGCGAACTGTAGGCGGCCCCGCGCAGCGCACCGTCGGAACACCATTCCCAGACATTTCCGCGCACGTCGTACAACCCGAATTCATTGGGGGCGAGGCTTCCCACCGCTTGGGGACGATCGCGGGCGATCACCGCATTGGCCAGGCTGGATTCTGCGTAATACGTCCACTGCGCGGGCGTGGGCAACTGGTAGGTCCAATGCGCCAGAGAGTCGGGCGCGGCTTCCAAGGATCGCTGGTCCTGGGCGGTCAGCCGGCCGCAGAACTCGAGCACGTTGGTCAATCCCACCGTCTCGACCGGGAAATTGGTCGACTCGGCCAGTTTATGCCGGCTGGGGTTGACCCCCATGATCCTCTCGTACTGCTGTTGCGTGACTTCATATTTTCCCACCCAGTAGCCGCCGTTGGTCCCCTCCACCGGGATCCATTCGAAGACCATCCCGATGCTGTTCACGTAGGGCGGTGGTTTTGGCGGCCGGAAATAGGTCCCGATGTTGGTCGAGCCCGTCGTGACGATGTTGAAATAATTCGTGTTGATGTCCGTCCCGTTGGTCGAGACGAATTCCAAAACGACCGGCCCCGGACGCACGATCAGGTTGGTCGGCGTGCGCCCCAACAGTTCCCGCCGGCCTGGGAAGGACACATCGAAAACTTCCACCCGCGGGGGCGAACTGGTGATGAGGAGCGTGGTCGCGGGAAATTCAAATACGTGCGCGTTCGGGCGGTTGGTCGCGACGGGCACATCGTTGGTGATCCAGCCCAGACGGGGAAGGTAAGGTATCCGGGCGGCGAACTGATAGTTCGCAGCCGCCAAAGGGGCAACGGCCTCGACCGGGCCGAGCGCCTGGTTGTTGCCCACCACAAAAATCTCGGCGCCGGGCGGCCGGCTGCTGAACGCGACCGGGATTAGTTTTTCCGGCAGCCGGACGATCTTTCGGATTTTTTGTTTGCTGGCAAAATCGAAGTTGGTGGTGACCGATTCGTAGCCGGCGGCCTGAATGAGGAAGAGCCGTGGCCCGGGCGGGCGCGTGATTTCGAGCGTTTTGCCGGGAGCGGTTTGATACTGCTCGCGGGTCGAAGCCTCCACCACGACCGCCGGCGCTTCGTCGATGGTCAGCAGGATCGTGCCGTTGGTAGTCACCAGTTCCGGCCGCAATTCGAGGCGGGCGTTGTCTTCAGAAATGTTGGTCGTGACCGTGGTAACCTCGTATCCGGTTTTCTCCAGGCGGAAAGTGACCAGGCCGGTGGGCCAGAGCATGCCATTGGTCGGGGTCAGGCCCACGAAGCGGTTGCTCACCCAAATGGACGCGCCGGCCGGATCGCTTTCCAGGGTCACCCGGGCGCGCTCGAAGTAGAACGAGACGTTGGTGGCCTCGTTGGGCCGCACGATGAGGGTCGCGCGTTTGGGTGGCCAGAGCTCCCGAAACCGCGCGACCAGCGGGTAAGTCCCCGGAGCCAGCGGCTTGGTCTCGAGGGTCCGGGCGAAGAGTTTTCCGTTCAATTCGATGTCCGCCCCGCGCGGCGTGCTGTCGAATTCCACCAGCACCTGGCCCGCCGCCAGCTGGGTGAGCGTGGCAAACAGGTTGGTCGTATGGCCCGGCTGGACGACGATCGGCAGGTTGGTCGGAAGGTAGCTCCTTTCCTTCAGGTCCAGGGTGAACGTCACCGGGCCCGGCTTGAAGGCGGAGATCGAGTAGGGCGTGACCGCGGGCGCGGTTCCTCGCAGCAGGTTCGTTCCGTCCACGCGGATGGCGGCGCCGCGGGGCTGGCTGTCGAGGATGATCGTGCCGTATTGGAAGGTGAAAGCCAGCGGCCGTTCCTGGCGGCCGCCGAGGTCCACCGTATTCGTCAACCCATCCAACCCGGCCTGCTCGGCGCGCACGGAATAGGTTCCCTTGGCCAGGGTCAACTTCAATGGTTTGCCGTCGGGCGGCGTGCTGGCGTGAGTCGATTGGCCGTTGGCATCCGTCAGCTGGATCCGCGCGCCGGGTGGATCGCTGAAGATGAGCAGGCTGCCCCGACCGGAGGCGTGCACGAAATAAACCATGGCCAGGGACGCCAGCAGGATTCCCACGGCGGCGAGGGCGAGCACGCGACCGGTCACCGGCGGCTTGGGCTGGAGTTTCCCCAGGTCCGCCTGGAGTTTCTCCAGGTTATAGCTGTCGAGGGAGAGATTGGGGTCCAACAGCCGGTTGCACAGGCTGAGCCAGGCCGCGGTGTCCTTGCCGAAGATCGTCGTCCATTCCGCGGAGGGAAGCAGCGGGAGGATGGAATGGTCCGAGGCGTCTTCGATCTCGCGGTGGCGGACGAGTTGGAAAATGATTTGGCCGATCGCCTTCAGATCGGCGGCTTCGTAACGGGCCGCTTCGCTTGCGCCGCCGGGAAGCGGATCCGAAAGGACGACTTGCGCATCGCGGACCTTCTCGCTGGCGCTGATCAGGATGTTCGATGGCAGGATCTCGCCGTGGGAACGGCCGCAGGACCGCTTTAAGTCCAGCGCGCCGCTGGTCACCGAATGGATGATATGGAAGAACCATTCCTTGCTCAGGGCAATGCGGCCTTCGAGGATTTTGTGGACGGTGCGCGGATAGAGTTTGGTGACATACCAGGCGCTGCGTGGTTCCTGGCCCACCTCGAAAATGGGCGCGACGTGCCGCGAGACTTCCGCGGCCCTTTTCTGCAACTCGACGGAGCTGGTGAAGTTCCGATAGAACTCCGCGGCGAGCGGGTCGAGTTCCGACCGTGCCTCCTCATCACCGCCGATGAAGGGATCGAGCGCGAAGACTTTGACCGCGTATTGGTCCTTGGTTTCTCCGGCTTTGTGCGCGCTGAAAACGACCGATCCATGGCCACTGGCGATCTCGCGGGTGCATTCGTAAGGACCGTAAGCGGGCATGACCTAAACGACGTTAAAACAACTCGGCCGCGGGCTGCGTCCGCGGGAAAATGGCTGGTGCCGGCCGATCATTTCACCGGGCGCGGCGGGGTCTGCACGTTGATCCCGCTGCGTTGGACCTGGATGATCAAATTGGTGGTTTTCTTTGGCCAATGGCAGGGGTCGAGCGGGATGATCTGGCGGCGCTCATCCTGCGTGCCCGGCTTGTCCTGGCGGGCACCAGGCAGGTCGGCCAGCACCACCAGGTGCGTGGCGCCCTGGGCCAGCCACTTGTTCCATTTCGCGTCGACCCGGCCCAATTCGTTGGTGAGCGATTTCCCGGAGACGAAGCTCAAGGTGACCTTGTCCGCATCGGTCCTCATCGGGTCACGTTCCTTCCAGTATTTCGTGATGCTGTAGGATTCCCAACGGGGCAAATTCGCCTGGTTCGCCGCCACCAGGTCCACCAACACCGATCCTTCCTTGAGGCTTTCGTCGAGGTTGACCGTGACATGGTAAGCCGTCGGCTTGCCCGCTTTGCCCGGCTTGCAGGAGGAGCAGCCCGTGAGGGCGAGCGCCCCTCCTCCGGCCACGACCGCCAACCAGATCGCGCCGGCCAATGAAGATACTTTCATAGATAATTAGTTCCTGAATTCCCCGAACCGCCCCCGGACCCGGAAGCTACAAGAGACGCCGCCCGGGTCAACCTTAAACTTCTCCCCATGGACCTCCTGATTGCGGATTGCGGATTGCGGAATGCGTACTCCGCCACGGTTCATGGCCAGTGAGCAGGTCCGAAAGGAACACGGAGCTTCCCATGAACCGACTAGTCACTGGTAACTTGTCACTTGTAACTGGCGATTTGGAGAAGCTCATCCCGAGCGTGACCCTGTTTTCAATTTCCAGTTACCACTTACCAGTCTAAACGGTTCATGGTCCCAAGGCGTGGCGCCATGGCCATGGAGGCTCTCCACCAGCCGATGGGGACCCAGAATACTTCGTCGCGAGCAGACCACCTCTGCTCCCTCTCTTGCTGGGGCCGAAGGATGATCGGGCCGTGGCGAGGAAGCCGTCAGAATGGGTGTGTCCCGAGTTTTTCCCTTGTCCCTGTCCGTCGGATGTGTTTCGACCCTCTTGGATCTATCTCCCAGCTCCCGCCGGGATGGCGTGAATTTGGCACACGCGTACCCCGTGCGCCAAGCGTTGGGTCTTCCCCCTCGGCTTCACGGCAGCAGCCGCACGCGATAGAACCGACGATGTTCGGTTCCGGCCGCGGCATCAACCTGTGACGCCGTCGTGCCCATGGCCGTGACGGTTCCAGGCAACTCCAACCAATTCACCCCCTTGGCGTCCGCTTTATACTCCACGCGGTAGCGGCGACCTGGTGTCGCGCTCCAGAACAAGGTTCTGCCGCCGCCCCGCAGCGGCGCGAGCGTGAGCACGCGCAGGATGGATTCGTCGTTCGCCGGGTTCGTGCCGGCGCGAAATTCTTCCAAGTCCGTCTGCCCATCCTGATCGAAGTCGTCGTGGCCGTCGCGCGTCAGCGTGTTGAAGTAAGCCATCTCCCAGTCATCGTCCATGCCGTCACCGTCGCCGTCCTGGCCGGAGAGTTTGAGCGCGAAGATGTCCCGGGCCTGGTTGAAGTCGCCCGGAACCAGGTCGCTGGCGAAGCTTTGGAAAAAGACCGTGCGTCCGTCGGCTGACAGAACCGGGGTGGAACTAAGCGCGTTGCCCGAACCGTTGCCCTGGATATTCCGGCTCACCAGCATCGTCGTGCGCCGCCACAAATCACGCACGAACAAGTCCGCGGCGTTGTTCGTGTCGTCGGGCACGAGATTGCTGGCTTTGCTCACGAACACGACGTAGTGACCGTCGTAACTGATGAGTGGCGTTCCCGATGAACCATTCCCGCCACCGGTGCCGCTCAGGTTCACACTTACCAGGTTACTCTGACCGGTCTGCGTGTTTACGACAAAAACGTCATCGGGAGGTGTTCCACCCTGGGTAAAATTCAGACGAAACGTTTGGACGGCCACTAACTGGCCATCGGCGCTCGGGGAGGGATTCCAGCAGTAATGGCAGACGACGTCGTTCGTCGTTTCCGTGAGGAGGTCGTGGCGATAAACGAGCATGTTCGGCGGCCCTGCGTCGTACAAGCGGCTTTGGAAAAAGAGGAATCGCGAATCGGCGCTGAAAACAGCGTTGGTGACGCCACTCGTCATGCCCGTCTGGTCGTAGTAATAGCTGACCAGTCGCGTAGTCTTCGTGTCCAATCGCCGGGCGTAAACCTCGTATATATCATGGATCACGTTTGTCACCAGCCGTGTGGCGCTGCTCACGAATGCCACCCACTGACCATCCGCACTGTAGACCGGTGCGAAGGAAGCGGGCAAAGCCGGAGAATCCCTGCCAGAGGGCGCCGACAGTACTTCATTGGTCGCGTTGTCCGACCACATGTCGCGCCGGTAAAGCGCGAAATCCGCCCCCGTAAACGCAACGAACCGCCCGTCCGGGCTAATGGCATCCCAGGGCGCGAGGGGGTAGCCAGCCAGATTGAAGGCGGATTGGGACGCGGCGTTTTCCACCCTTTTGGAGGCTCCTGTAGCCAAATCGATCCAAAACACGTTGGTCGAGTTTTGCAGGTAGCTCAGGTAACGGCCGTCCGCGCTCAGGGCCGGATAGGCTCCGAAATGCCAACTCCCCGGCGCCGTGCCACTCCCGGCGCTGACTCGAGCCAGTTGGCCGGTCTTCAAATCTTCCACGTAGACATCCTGCCAAGGGTTGGTGTCGCCTTCCGTCAGTTCGTTGTCCAGACCGGCAAACGCGATCACACTGCCGTCGGCGCTCGCGGAATTCGGCCCGAGGGTCATGGGCTTGACCCCGCTCAGGGCCGGCCGCAGATCCGCGCGACGCGAAATCAAGCGGGTTGTGCCGTCCACCAGATCTCTCACAAAGATGTCCGCGGACTGATTGAAGTCACCCGGAACGATATCGTCCGCCGGGCTTTCGTAAGCAACCAACCGCCCGTCGTCGCTGATGGCGGGAACCGATGGCGCCACCGGGCTGCGCGCCGTTCCGTTGGTGCCGACGCTGACGACCTGGCTGCAATCGGTCGCGACATTGTAGGCATAGACCGCCAGTTGGCCGTTCTGCGCGCCGATGAACGCCACACGGCTCCCATCGGCCGCGAAGACCGGCGCCCGGCAGGAGTCGATGGCTGCGCCGCCTGGACCGCACGCCGAGGCCACCCGATTCGACCCGGCTAGCGCGTCCCAAACATACAGGCTCTCGCCGCTGACGTAAGCCAGGTAACGGCCATCGGCGCTGAACGTGGGGCAATAACCTGTGGGCACATTGCTGGAAACCAACGTGGCGGTTGGAGACGTTCCGTCGTAGCGAAAAAGCAACGAGCGGTCGGTCGTGATGTCCCCCGCGAGGAAAGCCACCACGCTCCCGTCGGCGCTGATGGCCGGATCCGAACACCGAAAACCGTTCGTCGAGTTGGTGAAATAGCTCGCCGTGACACTGCTAATCCAAACCGTGGATTCTGCCTGCAAGTCGCGAAGATAGATCTCGCCGAACGACGTGACACCCGACAGCACGTTCGTGGCCCGCTTGATGAAGGCGACCCAGTGGCCATCCGAGCTCATCATCGGCGTGTCGGAAGCGCCGTTCCCAGCTCCGGCGGCCGTGGCGTCCGCGCTGACGAGCAAAGTGCTGCCCGCGCTCAAGTCGCGCGCGAAGATGTCCGGAAAGCCGTTCGTGTCGCCCGGCACAAGGTCCGTGGCGGCGCTTTCGAAAATCACCCGGCGCCCGTCCGAGGAGAGGAGCGGCGTCGTGGATGGGCCGTTGCCACTGGACGTGCCATTGGTGGAAACGCTCACCAGCGTCGTGGTGTCAGTGTCGAGATCGCGCGCGAAGATGTCGCTGGCGCGATTGGTGTCATCCCGGTCGAGGTTGGTGGCGTCGCTCTGGAACACGATGAACTGGCCGTTCGAGGAAATGGCGGGAGCACTGGCATTGCCGTCGCCGCCGCCGAAGCCTGATCCATTTACGCTCACCAGGGTGGCATGAGCCATGCCGAGATCCTGAACGTAAACGTTCAGGTACGGCCAATGATTGTCGTTCGTCACGAGGTTGCGCGCCTGGCTGACGAAGATCACGTAATGCCCGTCCGCCCTAAAGCTGGGCGTGAAGGAGTTGCCGGCGCCGGTCGCGGAAGTGCGCGTGGGTTGGGACACCGTGCGTAGCGACTGCGCCTGGAGCGGATACAGGGCGGACCACGCAGTGAGAAGCAAACTGATTTGGGCGATGCGCGTTGCTTTCATAAGGTGACGGTTGTTTGGAGTAACTTTTTTGATTCCCATGGTTGCTGAGTCCTCCTTTGGGTTTTCAGGGAAGGGGCGGTCTTGGATAGAGAAATGCCGGTCGGCTCTTCGCCGAAGATCCAAAGGCTGGGTAGCCCGCGAACGCGAGTCTTAGTCCGACGTCGTCGACCTGGTCGACCGAGTTGTCGTTAAACAAGAGGTTGCCGCTGGCCGGATGAACCCCGGGCAACCAGCGCAACAAAGGAGATTGCGGATCGATAATGGCCACAGGGCTTAGTCCTGAAGAGGAGCTGCCAAACCCGTCGATGTGGATGGTCCTGTCTCCACTAAGAATCAGGCGACCATCCTCCTGGTAAGGAAAGCCGAAGATGTAGCTTAAAGAGTTGTTTAGATGGTGCACCTCGAGAAATCCGTCCGGAAGGGTGACCGAGAAATCCCCAGCGGCGATCACCTTCGGATCGCTCGGACAGGCCAGGATTCGCGGAGTCACCAGTTCGTTCGAGAGCCAGGCAAACTGGAACCAGGCATTGTTGTTCAACGCGCTCGGATGGTTTCTCGTTCCGCCGAATACCCAATCCAATTGCGCAGGATACCGGTCTCCATGCTCGTTGCTCCAGAGGGCGAACGCGCGGCCGATCAGCGCCAGGTTGTTCGCGCATACGGCGCGTTGCGAGCGCAGCTTGGAGTTCGCCAGGACCGGAACGGCCAACGCCGCCAGCAGGGCCAGCGCGCCAACCACCGCCACCAGTTCCCGGGCCGTGAAGCCATCGCATCCGCTGGGGCGCCGGCGATGACGACAAAAGGTCCGCGTGTTTCTATCGGAGGGTGTTGGAGTGGGTGTCGCTGGAATGGGGTGTTTCATAATGGTAACTATTCAGGTCTGAGGTTGCTTTCGCCCTCTCCCCCGTGGAGAGGGAGATCGTGGCGGTGCGTCTGGAAAGCTCCCCTGCTCTCGCTGTTGCCGCGTTAGCAGAATGCGCACGGGACGCTCAACCCGTCGAACAACGCCACTTCGTCCCCGCGCGGCAAATGAAGCCCCCTCTCCCGGGGGAGAGGGCTGGGGTGAGGGCGGGCGTCTATGACTCCTGAACAGTCATTCATAAGGAATGCTCCTATCGAGTGCGCTCTCTCATGCTGTCAGTTGGTTGACGCGCTTTCTGATCCCGGGCGGAGGTTGCCGCTCCGCTCTAGCGAATCTTTAGCATCGCCGGTGCCACGGAAGGTCGCAGGCGTGGACCGAATCGGTCCCCACCAAATCTGCGTGGCCCTGGCGCGTTTGGCGCGAGCCTCACGCAGTTTCGTCGCGGTAAGAAGGGAATCGCAGTGGCGGCGTGTATCGCTCGTAACTGTTCAGATGATGGGTTGAACCGCTAATCTCCGCTAATCTTCGCTAATAGAACAAAGACGATGAAAACTGCGCTAACAAGCCGTCATGAAACAAACGGTATGGAAGTGGCGTCGCCCATGTCCCGAAGCAACGAGTTAACCACTGAAGGCACTTTGTCTGATTAGCGAAGATTAGCGAAGATTAGCGGTTCAACCTCTCACCTGAACCGCTACGATCGCTTCCCTTCCATTCCCAAGTTCAATCTCTCCCGGTGCGGTTCGGCCGCGGCGTGCCTTGCCTCTTCTCGTCCGTGTCTTTCAAACCCGTTATTCCCGAGGGCCGCGCCGGGCTGGGCGCCGGCCGGTTCAGCGCGGCCACGAAGCCGGCGGCTTTGGCGAGGGTCTCCTCGTACTCTGCCGACGGACTGGAATCAGCCACGATGCCCGCGCCGACGTGGAAGTAAAGCGAATCGCCGCGGCAGATGGCGGTGCGGATGAGAATGCTCAACTGGCTCTCGCGATTGAACCCAAGATAACCGAGACAACCGGTGTAGGGGCCACGCGTTACCGGTTCCAGCTCGTCGATGATTTCCATCGCGCGAATTTTTGGCGCTCCCGTGATGCTTCCTCCGGGGAAACATTTCGCGAAGGCCGCGAAATGGGTCACGCCAGGGCGCAGGCGCCCTTCCACAGTCGACACCAGGTGTTGCACCTGCGGGTAGCGCTCCAGCCGCACCAGTTCGGGCACGTGCACGGAACCGTATTCGCAGACCCGCCCGAGGTCATTGCGCAACAGGTCGGTGATCATCACCAATTCCGCCATCTCCTTGGCGCTGGTTTGCAGCTCGTAGGTCAACTGCGCGTCGCGGGTCGGATCGCCGCCCCGGGGCCGCGTTCCCTTGATGGGGCGGGTCGTGATCTGCGAGCCGCTCAGGCGCAGAAACATTTCCGGCGATGAAGAGGCCAATTGCAAATCGCCGCCGTCCAGGTAGGCGGAGAATGGGGCCGGCGAGACGGCGTTCAGTCGCTGATAAAACTCCCACGGCGCGCCCGCAGCGGTCGCGGCCAGGCGCTGCGCGAGGTTCACCTGGTAGATGTCTCCGGCCCGGATGTAGCGTTGCGCCCGCTCGACGGCGGCGATGAATTGGGCGCGGGTCAGGTTGGAGCTGGCCGGGGGAATGGCCGTGGCCGGCGGCCTGGAAACCGGGTGCGGGGCCTCGCCTTCGGCGGCCAGGAGCTGTTGCCACCGATCCAACTGGCGCCGGGCGTGGCGCGCGTCGCGTGAACCGTCGGCCCGCAAGCCGGTCGAGACGATCCAGGTCTTTTCCAGCCGATGGTCGAAGACCACCAGGCTGTCATAGAAGCCCACGTGACAATCCGGCAGTTCGAGATCATTGGCGGCGCGCCTGGGCAATCGCGGCTCGACGAAGTTCTTCAAGTCATAACCCCAATAACCGAAGCAGCCCCCCAACGGAAACGGCAGGTCCAGTTCATCGAGCAGTTCGTAGCGCGCCATCAGCCCGTCCAAAACACGCCAGGGATCCCCGAATTGAAGCCGCGAGTCCGCCCCCTGCGTCAGCCGGCACTGCGAACCAAACGAGCGCAGGACCAGGAACGGGCGGGCGGCGACAAAGGAGTAACGCGCCTGGGGTGAATCGAATAACTGGCTGCGCAGGAGCACGACCCCGGCCGGGCCGCCCAGCGACTCGACGAGCGACTCGGGAGTGTGTGCCGTTTCCATCTCCTGGAGCAAAGGGCGCATGGGGAAAGTTCGGAGCGTTCGCCGCGGTCCCGGCGCTCAACCGCCCAGGAGCGTTGCCAGGCCGTTCGCGGTCTTCAGCGGACTGACCACCGCCAGGCTCATCCGGTCCGGATGGAAGAATTCCTGAGCGACAGCGCGGACCTGGCTGGGCTTGACTTCGCCGAGCCGACGTTTGGTTTCCTGCGCGGAGATGACTTTGCCGTAGGCCAGGAGTTGCTCGCCCAGCCAGGTCATTTGGTTTTCGGTGCCTTCGAGGCTGAGATCCAATTGGCCAACCAGGTAGTCCCTGGCCCGGCGCATTTCCGCGGGGGTGGGCGGCGTGGCCGCGCAGTGGCGGAGTTCGCGCCGGATCAGCTTGAGCGCCTGGGTCAGCTTGTTGGTGTCGAGGCCGGCCGAGACCGTCAGCGTCCCCACGTCATCGAAGAAGCTCAGCCCGCTGTGGATGGAGTAAGCCAGCCCGTGGTCTTCGCGCAGCACTTGAAAGAGGCGCGAACTCATGTTTTCGCCGAGCAGGGTATTGAGCACGCGCAAGGCGAACCGGCGCTCGTCATGCCGCGAACAGGTCCGGATCCCCAGGGCCAACTGCACCTGGGCCGTCTCCTTGCGGAACAACCGCACGCGCGGCCGGTCCTGGGACGCCTTGAAGGGCTGGAAAGGCGGACGTTTGCCTTGGGCAAACTTGTCCGCGTAGCGCCGGAACGCGCGGAGCACACGGTCATGCTGCAGGTTCCCGGCCGCGACGACCAGCGTGGTCGTGGTCACATAGTTTTGATCCAGGTAGTTCAAAAGTTGACGGCGTCCCAGGGCATCGAGGGTGGTCTCGCTGCCGGTGAGGGAGCGGCCGAGCGGATGGTTCGGCCAGAGCGTTTCGTTGAGTAATTCCTGCACCTGGTGATGCGGCTGGTCGAGATACATCGCCAGTTCTTCCTTGATCACGTCCCGCTCCTTGTCGATCTCCTCGGTCGTGAAAACCGAGTTCAGGAACATGTCCGTCAGCACCTCGAGCAATTCCTCGAACCGATCATACCGTGCCTTCGAGTAAATGCAGGTGTTCTCTTCGGACGTGAAGGCGTTGAGGTAGCCGCCGATGCCTTCGACGGCCTGGGAAATCGCTTTCGCCGAACGCTTGCGCGTTCCCTTGAACAGCATGTGCTCGATGAAATGCGAGACCCCGTTGAGCTCCTTCGGCTCGTGACGTCCGCCCACCCCCACCCACAACCCCAGGCTCACGCTGGCCATGTGCGGCATCTGGGCGGTCGCGATCGTCAGACCATTCTGGAGTCGGGTGACCTGGTACATTGACGCGGATCCACTTGTAGCCACAAAACGACAAAAATGGCAGCAGAAAAATCGGTAACTGTTCAGGAGCCATAGGCGCCCGCCCTCACCCCTGAATAGCGTCAAAATCCGCTGCGCGGATATTGCTTGTTCCAGAAACAGTTACGGAAGGAGTTTCTGGAGAGTGACAAGCCCGGGCCGGACTGGTAAGAGTCCCCCCATGACCCGATGATCAAATACCCAAAGACCCGAAGAGCTCTCCATGAACCGTCGCACCCGGAGCGCGCCCGGTCTCCGGGCGCAGCGCGTGACCAGGACCGGCGCGGTGGAATGCTTCGGACCCTCGGCTGCGGGCTAAGCGCTGCGAGCCGGGACGGCTCGCGCTCCGGTTCATGGCGCCAACTCACGTCCCGATTTTGGGGGTGTTCCCTTCTCATGAACCGACTTGTCACTGGTAACTTGTCACTGGTAACTGGCGAATTGCAGAAGCTCCTCCCAAGCGTGACCCTGTTTTCAATTACCAGTTACCAGTTACCAGTTACCAGTTACCAGTCTGAACGGTTCATCGTCCCAATGCGTGGCGCCATGGCCATCGAGGCTACCCGTGAACGTGCCACGGATCCTGGGCCAATGGCCAATGAGCAATGTGCAATGAGCAATGTGCAATGTCCGGGGCGATTCGGATTGTTCATTGCTCATTGCTCATTGCTCATTGCTCATTGGGCACTTCTTCCGGCCCTTCCGGCCGCCGAGCCATGGGCCGACGAACGTCTTTCGGTCACCCAGGACCTGGAACTCTGGTTCGACGTCTCGCGTCAAAACGCGGGCCGCGGCGGGTTGCAACTCGCCCCGATCACTGCGGGCAATAACGTCGATTACTTGCTCGACGGCTCCGGCCACGGACGACATCTCGCGCAGCCGGTGGTGGAAAGGCGTCCCCGCTTTCGCCAGGAATTCGCGGGGGCCTTCCTCAGCTTCGATGGCAAGGATGACAGTCTCGAGACGGCGATGCTGCGCTCCGGTTGGACCAACGCCACGGTGTTCGTCGTGGCTTCCCCGCGATCGAACGCCGGCCTGTTTCGCGCCTTTTTCGGCTTCAGCCAGGCGGGGCACAATGATTACACGACCGGCCTGAACTTTGATTGCGGCCCGGCCGGCACCCTGCAGCTATCTCTCCTCAACGCGGAGGGACCGGGCTTCAGCGGCGTCGCGTCACTCTGGAGCGGCGCACCCCTGCCCTTCGGTGCGTGGCACTCGTTCGCCCTGGCCTGCCAGCCCGGCCCACAGGGTGTCCGTCTTTACGTGGATGGCGCACCGCGCGGCACTCGAGACCGCCAGCCCGGCCGGCTGCGGCTCGACAGTTTTGTCCTGGGCGCCCGCCACTACTCGAACAGTCCGGAGGCTCCGTTCACGCAAGGATTTTTTCACGGTGACCTGGCGGAACTGCTGCTCTACGGCCGCGCGCTCGCGGACTCGGAGCGCGGCGCCGTCGAGAAGTATCTCAGCGCGAAATATGCCGCGTTGCTGGCGTTGCCGCCGGTGGCCGCGGCCGAAGGCGCCCGCCCGCTCGAGGCGGTCACCAATCCGCCGCCGGTGCAAATGTTCGTCCCCGGCTTCAGCGTCCGTGAACTGCCGTTGTCACTCAACAACGTCAATAACGTCAAATACCGGCCGGACGGGAAGCTGGTCGCCCTGGGTTACGACGGACGGATTCACCTGCTGAGCGACACCGACCAGGACGGGTTGGAAGACCACGCCGAACTGTTCTGGGACAAGGAGACGCTGCGCGCCCCGATCGGCCTGGCCCTGACTCCGCCCGGCTACGCGCGCGGCCAGGGAGTGTTCGTTTCCGCCAAGGGCAAACTCTCCCTCATCATCGATACGAACGGAGACGACCGGGCGGACGGGGAAATTATCGTGGCGGAAGGTTGGAAGGAATTGCCTCATGGCGTGGACGCGCTGGGCGTGGCGCTCGACCCGGAAGGCAACGTTTACTTCAGCCTGGGCTGCGCGGACTACACCAGCGCCTACCTCGTCGACAAGGTCTCGGGCCAGTCGCATTATGATTTAAAGAGCGAGCGCGGGACGATCTTGAAAGTCTCGCCCGACTTCAAGAAGCGCGAAATTCTCTGCACCGGCATTCGGTTTGCAGTCGGCCTGGCCTTCAACCGGCAGGGCGACTTGTTCTGCACGGATCAGGAGGGCGCAACCTGGTTGCCAAACGGGAACCCGTTCGACGAGTTGCTCCACATCCAGCCCAGGCGTCACTACGGTTTCCCGCCGCGTCATCCGCGACATTTGCCAGACGTCATCGATGAGCCGAGCGTATTCGATTACGCACCGCAGCACCAATCCACTTGCGGGCTGACCTTCAATGAACCGGTGATCCTCGCCGCCGGGCAACGTTCCACGGTTGAGCAGGGACCGGGGGCGCGCGCGGCCACGCCGCCACACTCCACTCCTTCGTCCATCTTCGGACCGGCCTGGTGGGCCGGCGATGCCTTTGTGGCTGGCTACTCGCGCGCCAAGCTCTATCGCACCAAACTGGTGAAGAGCGCCGCCGGTTACGTGGCGCAGAATCAGATCATCGCTTGCCTGCAGGCGTTGACCGTCGACGCGTGCGTTTCGCCCCGCGGAGATCTCGTTGTCGCCACGCACAGCGGCCTGCCCGACTGGGGGAGCGGTCCCAACGGCAAAGGGAAGATCTACCAGGTCCGCTACTCGGACACCAACGCGCCGCAACCGGTGCTCGCCTGGTCGGCCAGCCCGACGGAAATTCACATCGCTTTCGACCGCCCGCTCGATCCGGAGCGGTTGAAAAACCTGGCCGGCCAAACCCGTATCACCCAGGGCAAATACGTCTTCGCGGGGGATCGCTTCGAGACACTTCGACCCGGCTACCAGGCGGTTTACGATCAATTGGCCGCGCCGCGTTACGAGGTGCCGGTGTTGTCCGCCAGGCTCACCGCCGATCGGCGCACGATCGTCCTGGCCACACCCCCGCGCCAAGCCGCCGTGAACTACGCCGTCACGCTCGTCGTACCGCTTTTAGACGGCGCGGCGGACCGGCTGAAGCCGGGACTGCGAACTCTCCCACAACATCCCACGCTCGATCTGCTCACCGATCTCGACGGGCTGGAAGGGCAGTGGTTGGACGATCGCGGGAAAACCAACTGGTCCGGCTGGCTGCCGCACGTCGACCTGGACGTGGCCCAGGATCTCCTGCGCGCGAGCGCGGCGCACGAGCCGCTCTGGCGCTTCGCGCAAATGCCCGGGACCTTGGTCCTGCGCGGTCAACTCGACCTCTGGCAGATGCTGCAACCGGCCGTGCAACCGGGCGCCAAACTCGACCACGAACCGCCCCTCGAGGAAGTGACCGTCCATCTCAGCAGTGCAGTTGGCGGCACGGTGCGATTCGGCGATGAGGCCGAAAAAGATCTGGAGCGGCGCGGAGCCGCGTTTGAGGCCGCCTTTACCACCCGGGCGCTCGAGCATCGTTGGGTGACCTGGCAATTGAGACTTCGCACTCAGCAGGTCTGGCCGCACTGCAACATTTATTGGACCACCGCGTCCGACCGGGCCACGGTTCGGCCCTTCCCGCTCCGTCGCTTCCTTCTGCCGTGGGCCACGCCGAAGGTCGAACCAACCGTGCCCGTCCTCGACCGCCGCATTCCCGAACTGGCGGGCGGCCAATGGCTGCGCGGGAAGAGAATCTTCTTTGGCGACAGCGTGGGTTGTTCCAAATGCCACCGACTCCACGGCCAGGGGGCCGACATCGGCCCGGATCTTTCGAACCTGATCCAGCGCGACTACGCCTCGGTCCTCCAAGACATTCGCGAACCCAACGCCGCTCTCAATCCGGATCACCTCGCCTACAACGTCGAGCTCACCGATGGCGAAGCCTTCACCGCCGTGCTCAAGAGCGACACGCGCGACGAGTTGACGGTCGCCGATGTCTCGGGTCGATTGGTCAAGGTCCCCCGCCGCCAGGTGAAATCGATCAAACCTTCGACCCTTTCGCTCATGCCCGAGGGCCTGGTCCAGGCCCTGCCGGCCGAGCAGTTGCGAGATCTCATGACCTTTCTGCTCACTTCCCCGCTGGGCCCCGCTCCAATCGAGGCCCCCAATCCCCCGCCGCCCCGGTCCCTGACGGAGATGCCGCCGTTGGTAGTCCCGCCGTTCGTAGTTCCGCCTTCAGGCGGCACTGGCGTGGCCCTCGATGGACCGACGCGGTCTGGTGTGGCCACGCCGCCACCGCCTGAAGGCGGAACTGCAAACGGCGGAACTACAAACGGCGGAACGACCAACTTCCAGATCGTGCTTTGCGCCGGTCCGAAGGACCACGGACCGGGCGAACACGACTATCCACTCTGGCAAAAGCGCTGGGAAAAATTGCTCTCGCTCGCCGACGCCGTCGCGGTGAGTTCCGCCAATGTCTGGCCGACGCCCGACCAATTCAGAACCGCGGATGTGATCGTCTTCTACTCGAGTAATCCCGGCTGGAACCTCGAACGCGCGCCACAACTGGATGCCTTCCTCGAGCGGGGCGGCGGACTGGCCTACCTCCATTGGGCGGTCGAAGGCCAGAAGCACGTGGAGGCGTTGGCGCAGCGCATCGGCCTCGCCTGGCGCGACGGGTCCTCGAAGTTCCGGCATGGCCCGCTGGATTTGCAACTGCACCCGCACCCGTTGGCCGCTGGCTTTGCCAGGCTGAACCTCATCGACGAGAGTTACTGGCAATTGGTCGGTGACAACAAGAGCATTGATCTCGTTGCCAGCGGAGTCGAGGACGGGGAACTGCGCCCGTTGCTCTGGACGCGTCTTCAGGGCAAAGGCCGGATCTTCGTTTCGATCCCGGGCCACTACACCTGGACATTCGACGACCCGCTTTTCCGGATCATGGTGCTGCGGGGCCTCTGCTGGGCCGGTGGCCAGCCCATCGACCGCCTGGCGGAATTGGCGACGATTGGGGCGCGCGTGGGACCGTAGGGAACCGGTGCGCCGAGGTCGGCCGGATGGCGTGGGGCGGTGTGCAGTAGTCAGTAATCAGTAATCAGGGATCAGGAATCACGGATTGGGCGCGGGTGGATCGATGGATTCGGTGGAATCAGAGAAGAGGCTGGGCAACGAAGCGTCCCGCAGGGATGAAAGAGGCTAGCCATAAGGGGGTCGTAGCGCAGCGGAGACCCCCGGGAGTGGGCGAGGATGCTCTGCATCCGGAAGGGATGCCAGAAGGAGCGATTACGACGCGCCAGCGGGCGATTTTATTTTCACCCGAAGGAGCGAAGGGAATGCAGGCGTTTGGTCGCCCGGGACAGGCTCTGGCACCCTTCGATCATGCACCTTCCTTCAATCGCTCAACCGTCTGAATCATGACGATAAGGATTTTTGACAGAATGAACACAATGAACAGAATTGGGTTCACCCGCTCTCGTTGGGATTTGTGTTAATTCTGTTCATTCTGTAACTCTGTCCATCCTGTCAAAGACCGGATCAAACTGAGTACTTCGCGATGATCCAGTCGGGAATCAATTCCGCCCGGCCCGTCTTCGCGTCGACCATGGTGTAGTCGAACCAGCCGTTGCAGGAGAGCTTGAGCCGGTCGCCGACTTTGCGGAGGATCTCGAAACGCACCTCGACTTCGCTGCCGCCGATTTTCTCCACCCACGTCCGCACGAAGAAGACGTCGCCCATCACCAGCGGGCGCTTGTATTCCAGGTGGGCCGTCCGGACAAACCAGCCCAGGCCGGCCTGGACGAATTCTTCCATCGACATTTTGTAGCAACGCGCCATCTGGTCGTAGCGCGCCGCCAGCACGTAATCGTGGTAGCGACTGGCGTGGACGTGTTGGTTCATGTCGATGTCGTCGGGGCGGACTCTCAGCTCCGTTTCAAATTTGGTTCGGCCCGGGTTCATGCCAGTGGCGCAGTCTCGCCAGGGACAGGAAGCGCTGTCAATGACTTGGGACCAGGAACCGGACCGCCGCCGGTCCCGCAGCCATTGACGATTTACGATGTACGATTTACGAGCGCCGCGTGGCGCAGATCGCCGGGCGTGCGAATCGCGTAGAGCCGCGATCACTCCATCGGAGCCTCGTAAATCGTCCATCGTAAATCGCACATCGTAAATCGCTGGGCCCGGGAGTCCGCCCGGTCCGAATCAGCAGGTTCATGGAGAGCTCCCTGTTCCTTTCGGACCTGCTCAGCGGCCATGAACCGTGGCGGAGTACGCAATCCGCAATCCGTAATCCGCAATCCGCAATCAGGAGGTTCATGGGAAGGGCCTGCTGCATTCCCGGTTTAACTCCCGACGCTTTCCTGACGATAACCATCTAGATCGACCGAGCACGGTTAATGAGCAGAGAAGATGAATACTAAAACCAAAACTTGGATTCGCGTTATCGTCGTTGTCGGCATCCTCGCCTGGCCGGCGACCGAATGCTATCGGCTTTACGTGACGACCCAGAAGATGGCCGCGGCCCAGGCCCTGGAACGCTCCGTCCGAGTCAAACTCGAAGCGGCTCGCGCCAAACACGTGCAGGTGGCCTCGACTCCCGCCCTCCCGGCCGCCGGGGACGCCAAGCCTTAACTCGAGCCGGCCGATTCCTCGACCTCTTCGGTCGCATCGGCCTCGCGCTGGGGAGCAGTGGGCAATGGGGGCCGCCAAGGAGCGCCGATGAGCTCTCCGCTACCTCACGCTGACTTGCCCAGACATATCGAATTGCTCATTGCTCATTGCTCATTGCTCATTGTGTCCTCTTGCCACTCCCACAAGGGAAAAATGTGCAATGTGCAATGTGCAATGAGCAATGCACAGGTGAAACCATAGGTTCAAACTGGAGGGACGTTCAAGCGCATTGAGATCGGAAGCCCGTGGCGACGGTTTCAAGTTGCATTCCCCCTCGAAGGCCGGTAAACCCTCTCGCAAAGTTCATCCAAACTATGCCTCAAACTTGCTTTCATCCGAGTGTGGAAGGCGCACAGCATGGCGCCAAAGATTTGGCGACTTTCCTGGCCTATGCGAAGCGGTCGGGGGCCGAGGGCGCGCAACCTTCCAACTACATGTTGCAAGGCTCCAATGGCTTCAAGACCCCGAAGGAAATCAAAGAGACATTCGCCCAGGCGAAGCTCAAGCTCGATGGTGTGTCGGCCCATTGTCCGTTCTGGGTCCACACCACCACCTGGACCGCCAGCCGTTCGATCCGGCCCTTCCTTCCAGCCGACGTGGCCAGGAAATCACCGGAGCAAATCGAACGCTGGGCGGAGGACTATTTGCTCGCATTGCTCGATTTGTGCGCCGAACTGGGCGTGAAGATCGTGCCGATGTTCTGGGGCGTCGCCTTCGGATGGGAGTTGGCTGGCGGCTATCCGTGGGGCTTTTGGAAGGGCGACGGTTACGATTTGATCCAGGAGGGCTCCGAGCGGTTCGTAAAGAAGACCGCGAAGATTCGCGCGCGCGCCAAGTCGCTGGGCATTTACCTGGCGCACGAAATCCATCCCGGCACCGCGGCGATCTGCGCGGACGATTTCACCCTGCTGGTGAAGATCTGCGACGGCGACAAGACCCTGACGGTCAATGCCGATCCCTCGCACTGCTGGGAGGGCGAAGATTGGGAGACGCGCTTCCGCAAAGTCGGCGACCGCGTTTATGCGTGTCATGTGAAGAACTTCGTCATTCGAGCGGGCCTGCCGCTGCGCCAGATGGCTCCGGACTGGCCGGATCGCGCCATGCAGTTCACCGACCTGCCCAGCGGCGATCTCAACCTCGGCCGTTACGTGGAGATGCTGATCCACATCGGTTACCCACAGCGTTACTGCCAGATCACCGGCGCCAAGACCGCCCCGCTCATCGTCGAAGCGGAGAGCGCCTATCGCGATCTCGATACCACCAGCGCCAACGGGATCGCCTTCGTGCGTGACCACCTCTGCTTCCCCGTCGCCGCCGGCTCGTTCGAAGAGGGCATGGGAGCGTAGAGCGGATTGCGGAATGCGGATTGCGGATTGCGGATTGCGGGTTGCGGATTTGCTGAAAATCTTCCCGCCGCGCTCCCTTCAAATCGCAAATCGCAAATCTAAAATCGCAAATTCTATGGAAGATTCCCCGAGCTCCCGTACCGTGGCTGGTACCCTTGGCCCGTCTGCCAGGAGAACGTATCCTGGCAATCGTGAAGAAAGCTCTGCTGCTGATCGCTCGGAGGGTGTGCCTTTTGGTCGTGGCCTTCAGCGCCGCCTTCCTGATGATGCACTTCGGGCGGCGCACCGGCTGGTATAAGGGGCGGCTCTACCATCAATTACTGACCGGCGACGCCGACCAGCGATTGCACGCGGCCAGTGTGCTCGCCCAAGTGCAAGGCGAGGAGCAGTTGTTGGAGGCGTTGAAATCTGACGAGCCGGAGATCCATCGGGTGGCCCGGCTCGCGCTGGAACACCTTTGGCTCTACTCGGCCGGGCAGGAGGCCTACGACCTGATGCAAGCCGCCTGCCAGGCCGCCGATAAAGCGGAGTTCAAGGAGGCGGCCGGCATCCTGGATCGATTGATCGCCAAGTACCCAAAGTACGCCGAGGGCTGGAATCGCCGGGCCGCTGTCCTTTGGCAATTGGGGCAATATCAGAAGTCGATGCGCGACTGCGAGCGCGCTCTGGCGCTGAACCCGAACCATTACGGCGCCTGGCAGGGCCTGGGCATCTGCCACCTGCAACTGGGGGACCTGGCCGAGGCGTGTCACTCGTTGCGCGCCGCGCTGAGGATCGCCCCGCACGACGACGCCACCCGGCGATCTCTTCAGAAGTGCGAAGAACTGCTGCGGATCTATCCGTCCGTGAACCAGACCGGCAAGGCGAAGGACCTGCTTTGAGGATTGCGGATTGCGGATTGCGGATCGCGGATTGCCAATTGGACGGCCGCAGGCCGAAGCCGAAAATCCGCAATCCGCGATCCGCAATCCGCAATTCCAAATCCCTCTTGGCACACGCGGTTTGTTTTTCGTAGCGTGAAGCCGTGATCCTGGTCATCCGGTTCATCGGCATCATGAACGCCGCGATTTGGTTGGGTGCGGCGGTCTCCCTTACCTTCGCGGTCGCTCCGGCCTTTTTTTCCAGTGAAATCAACACGCTGGGACTGCACCCGTTCTGGCAGGGAGCCATGGCGCAACTGGTCATCGCCCGGTATTTCCACCTCCAATATGTTTGCGGCCTGATTGCCCTGGCACACCTGTTGGCCGAATGGGTTTATCTCGGACGCCCCCTGCAGCGACTGACCCTCGGCTTGCTCATTGGTCTGCTTTGTCTCGGGTTCACCGGCGGGCTCTGGCTTCAACCCAAGCTCAAGAAGCTGCATTTGATCAAATACAGCATGAGCGAACAGTACAAGCCCATCACCATCCCGGACGCCGACCGCGTCCAGGCGGCCCGATCTTTCGGGATCTGGCACGGTGTTTCCCGCGCGATCGATCTCCTGGCCATGGCCGGTCTGGTCGTTTACTTCTGGCGCGTCACCCACCCCACGGACAACCCCCGGTTCGTCAGCGCCAACAAATTCCGGAGTTGACAATCCTGCGCGATTGTCAACCTTTAGCGGGTAATAGTCGTAAATGGGCCTTTGGGCTTCAAGAGGGAAGAATGCTTATGACCTCGAAAGAACGTCCACCGTCCCGTGGATTCGCTGAAAACGCGGGTGCGCGAGCCCCCGTCAACGAAGAAACCCTCAAGACCGAAAAACTTCAGATCGAACGCAAATCGTTTGCCTTCGCCCTGAAGGAGAATCCGCGCGGCCGATTCCTCCGCATCACCGAAGATGTCGGCGGTCGTCGTGATACCATCATCGTGCCAGCCACCGGGTTGGAGGAATTCAAGAAGTTGATCGAAGACATGGTGAAGTTATCGGCGGAAACACCGCCGAGAACACAGCAACCCTGAGTGGGTGAGCCTCACTCCTCCGCCGGGTGTTTTCGTGGCCGGGCGGCCCGGACCCGGGGTGCATCGCCCCAGAGGCTTTCCAGGTCATAGCGATGGCGTACTTCGCTGCGCATGAGGTGCACGATCACGTCGAAGAAATCCAGCACCACCCAGCCGGCCTGGACCGTCCCGTCCATCGCCCGCGGGCTCAGGCCGAATTTCTCCTTCAATCGATCTGTGATTTCCCCCGAGATGGCTCGCAAGTGCGGTTCGCTCCCGCCGGACGCGATGACAAAGTAATCGGTGATGCTGGATACGTTGCGCACGTCCAGAATCAGGACCTCCTCCGCCTTCTTGTTGTCGGCCAATTCTCGACAGAGGAGCGCCAGCTTCTTTGATTCCATGTTGGGTAAGCTTGGGAGTATGCCCCTTAAAGATAAAGGTTCGAGTTGCCAATGGCCTCGAGGACGGCGTCCGGCACCAGCCCGCGGATGCTTAAACCCTGCTTGACCCGGCTTCGGATCTGCGACGAGGACACGCCCAGGGGAAATCCAATCAGCTCCCGCCCGCAAAATGGGGGCGGGAGCGGCATGGCTGGCTGCCCCGGGCGAGGGATCACCACGAATTCCACCAGCCGCGCCAACTCCTCCGCTTCGCGCCAGGCCGGCAGCGTGCGCGCGTGGTCGGCGCCGATCAAGTAAGACAACTGCGCTTGCGGGTAACGCCGCGCATACTCGCGCACCGTGTCGATGGTGAAGGACGTGCCGCCGCGTTGCAGCTCCTGTTCGTCGATCTCGTAACCGGGCCGGCCAGCCAGCGCCAGCCGGAGCAAGCGCAGCCGTTCCCGGGCCGGGGCCGGCACCTCCAGTGGCTTGAACGGCGACTGGGCCGCGGGGATAAAAAATAATCGGCTCAGGGCCAATTCCTCGCAGGCCGCTTGCGCCATCAGCAGGTGCCCGTAATGAACCGGGTCGAACGAACCCCCGAAGAGTCCGAGGCGCGAAGCAGGATAGGTCATCGGAATGCTGCCTTCCATCAACAACAGCGTTTCACTCCGTCGAATCGGCGTTCCACGACTTCCTGGTAGAGCCGAGCCTTGGTCGAAGGGGAGGGCTGGTTGCTCCCTTCACCCAGCAGGTTCACTTTGGCCGCGCAGCCGCATGGACACGCCTGGGCGGATCGCTCCGCCCGCTCCAGCCCCGCTTCGCCGGAAAGTTCCTTGGCCAATCCGATGGCCAGCGCCAGTAAATTGAAAAGCTTAAAGGGCCGGCCTTCCGCCGTCGCGTATTCCGGCAGCCAGACCGCCGCCGACTCCCGCAGGGCGGGCAACCGTCGCCGCGCAAGCAACAGGATCCATGTGCCCGCGCTCAGCGACACGATCAGCACCACCAGCACCAGAAACAGCCCCGCCACCGCCGCGTCCAGGCGGTTGTTGAATTGCAGCGTGCGGTTGTTCCGCACCGCCTTTTCCGCTTCCGCTTTCTGCGCGGCCGGTGCCTCCTCCGCCGCCTTTCGCAGCGCGGGATATTTCTCGTCCAGCACCCGGGCTTGCGCGAGGAAGCCGATGCGCGGATCGGCATGAAAGATCTTCTGGACCCCGGCGGTCATCGTGACGGACAACAGCCAGACCAGCGGGACGAGGCTGACCAGGGCGAACACCGGCCGCCCAACGTTAAAACCTTGGCCGTCCGTCATCGAGTTTTGCGCATCGGCCGTTCGAGGAATTTGGCCTTTGCCCGGCGGGCTTTGCGCCAACTGCATCTTGAGAATGACGGTGGTCGCCAGGCACAGCGCGATGCTCGCCAGCAGTTGATTGGCGATGCCAAACAGCGGCCAAAGCGAGTTGATCCCGCCCAACGGATCGCGCACTCCCTGGATCAGGAAATAGCCCCAGCCTGACACCACCAGGGCACTGGTCAGGACGTTCGCCGCCAGATTCCGCGTCTCGCCCAGCGGCTTCCAGAGGTTGCCCAGCACGTCCTGGAGCAGGTAGCGCCCGACCCGCGTGCCGGCGTCAAGGGTCGTCAGGATGAACAGCGCCTCGAACATGATGGCGAAGTGATACCAGAGATCGAGCCAGCGGCCGTGGGTGAACTTGGAGAAGATTTGCGCCATGCCCACCGCCAGGGTCGCCGCCCCGCCGGTCCGACCGTAAAGCGATTTTTCCCCCACGCCCGCCGCCAGAATGGCCATCGCTTCAAACGAAACCGTTACCGGCCCCTCTTGATACCCGAAAGCGATCGAGACGAGGTTTGTGCCGGTGGCGGCGAACTGGCGCCGCAACTCCCGGACGCTCGCGGAGGCGTTCGCCGCGGAGGTTCTGAACTGTCCGCCATTGGATTGATGGTCCATCCACGTGATCTCAACGAGGTTCAGAGCGGTCATACCCGAGGCCTCGACCTTGGTTTCCACTTCTTGCGGGGTCCCTTTGATGTTCATGGCCAGGTAGACCCCCGGGTCGAGCGTGCAAGCGGCAATCAGCGCCATGATCGCGACCAATGACTCCAGGCACATCGCACCGTAGCCGATCGGACGAGCATAGCTTTCGCGCGTGATGATCTTTGGCGTGATGCCGCTGGAGATGAGCGTATGGAAGCCCGAGATGGCGCCACAGGCAATGGTGATGAAACAGAACGGAAACAATTTGCCAGCCACCACCAGGCCCGATCCGTCCACAAACGTGCTGATGGCCGGCATCTGCAAATCCGGCAACACCAGGAAAACCCCAACCACCAGGGCGAAGATCGTGCCCAACTTCATGAACGTGCTCAGGTAATCCCGGGGCGCCAGCAACAGCCAGACCGGCAGAATGCTGGCAGCCAGACCATAAATAATGATCGCCCACGCCAGATCTATTTCCTTGCGCGTGAAAACTCTCGCCCACGACTGGTGGTTATGCACAAACTGCCCACCCCACACCGCCAACAACAACAGCACGACACCGAGGACGGAGACCTCCAAAACCTTGCCCACTCTCCAGGAGCGCAGATAATTGCCCATGAACAGGGCGATGGGAATGGTGGCGCCCACGGTGAACACGCCCCACGGACTTTCCGCCAGCGCCTTCACCACCACCAGGGCCAACACCGCCAGCAGAATAATCATGATGGCCAGGATCGCCGCCACACCGATCGCCCCCGCCGTGGTGTTCAGTTCCTCCTTCACCATCTGCCCGAGCGATTTTCCATTGCGGCGCATCGAGCAGAATAAAATAACGAAATCCTGCACCGCTCCGCCCAGGACGACGCCCACCAGGATCCAAAGCGCGCCCGGCAAATAACCGAACTGCGCCGCCAGCACCGGGCCCACCAACGGTCCCGGACCCGAGATCGCCGCAAAATGATGGCCGAACACGATCCATTTGTTCGTCTTCACGTAATCCCGGCCGTCCTCGTGCACTTCGCAGGGCGTGGCGCGCCGGTCGTTGAGCAACAACACCCGCGCGGCCAGCCATTTCGAGTAAAAGCGGTAGCCGATGGCGTAGGCACAAAGCGCCGCCACCAGGATGTAGATGGAATTGATTGGCTCGTCCCGCCTCACCGCCAGGGTGACATAGGCCCACGCCCCCACCAAAGCCACCGCCATCCAAAGGAAGATCGAAAGAATCTTTTTCATCACGCGGCCTGGCGCATCTTGGGAGTTTCTTCTAAATGATAGCCGCGGCCAAGCCCAGAAGTTTTCGGCCCCATTGCTCATGGGTGGGGGTTGAGGGTAGCGGGCGGAAGGGTAACTATTCAGGTCTGAGGTTGCTTTCGCCCTCACCCCGGCCCCACTGCCATTGAATTAAGGATCAATAAGGACGCCTTACTCCCAATGACCAATGACCAATGAGCAATGAGCAATCTCCATCCGTCAACCGCGCCGGGCCTCCGCCAGGATATCCTTCGCCGCGCGCACCAAGGCGCGCGCCTGGCTCTCCGTGCCGATGGTGATCCGCAGGTAATCCTGCACCGCCGCAGCGGGGAACCATCGCACCAGGATCTTGCGCTGACGCAATTTCTCCAGCCACTCCCGGGCGGGAAATCGAGCGGGCCGCGCCAGGATGAAATTGGTCTGGCTGGGAAACACGTCGAAGTCGAGTTGGGTGAGGGCTGCGGTGAGTTGGGCGCGGGTGGCTTTGATCCGGCGGAAGTTGGCCCGGTAATAAGGCAGGTCAGCGAGGGTGGCCAGGGCGGCGACCTGGCCGAGGCCGTTGACGTTGTAACTGTCGCGCAATTTGTGGAGAGCGGCGATGAGCTCCGGATGGCCGATAAAATAGCCAACGCGCTGGGAGCAGAGCGAGTAAGCCTTCGAAAAGGTCCGGGCGACCAGCACCTGCGGATATTTCAAGGCCAGGCCGAGGGCGTTTTCCTCGGCGAAATCCACGTAGGCTTCGTCGAGCACGACCAGCCCCCGGTGACGCCGGCAGAGCGCCTCCAGTTGCGCTGTGGGCCAGGCCCGACCACTGGGCGCGTTGGGCGTGGTAATGAAAGTCAGGGCAGCCTCGAAGTTCCAGGCCCGGGATTGTTCCAGCAACTCCAGTGGCGGCAGATCGAAATGAGCGGCCAGCCGGACGGCGTGGGGATGTGCCCCGTGAATGGCCGCCAGCACGGGATAGAGCGAATAACTCGGCGTGAAGTATTGCACGGTGTGGCGCGCGCGTTCCCGGCGCGGATCGCCGGCGCGGCGCGTTTCGTCTGGATTGTCCGGCGCGCGCGCCAGGCCAAAGCTGCGCGTGTCGGCGGCTGGTTCGACGAAGGCTCGCGTGGCCAGGGCCAGCAGTTCATCCGAACCATTGCCAACGATGATGTTCGCCGGGGAGCACGCGTGATGCTGCGCGAGTTTTTCCCGCAGCGCCTGCGCCGTCGGGTTGGGGTAAAGTCGCAGCCGCCCATCGACCGCCGATCGGACCGCCGCCAGAACCCGCGGCGAGGGGGAATACGGATTCTCATTCGTGTTGAGCTTGATCAACCCCTTGACCTGCGGCTGCTCGCCCGGAACGTAGGCTTGTAGTTGGCGAACCAACGGACGGATGAGCCATTGCGGATTGCGGATTGCGGATTGCGGATTGCGGGCTTCGGATTGCGGGCTTCGGATTTCCGCTCGCGGCCTGGCAGGGGCCTTTCTCCGGCGGCCCGATGAGAGATGCCCGCCCGCCCGTTTCATTTGTCCTCCAGGCGAATGGCCGCCGAGCGGCCGTGGGCATCGAGTCCTTCGAGCTCGGCGAATTTCTGAACCGCCTGGAGCGACCTGCGCAGCGAAGCGCGGGAATATTCGACCACGCTGGTGCGGCGCTGAAATTGATCGACGGTCAGGCCGGCGAAGGAGATGCCCGCTCCTCCGGTGGGCAGCGTGTGGCTCGGGCCGGCGACGTAATCGCCCAGCACGGTGGGCGAGAACGGGCCGAGAAAAATCGCGCCGGCGGTCACAATCCGCCGCGCGGTTTGCCCGGGTTGGCGGGTCATGACTTCGCAATGCTCCGGGGCGAGCTGGTTCACCAGCGCAATGCCTGCCTCGACGGATCGGACCTGGATGAGCCAGCCGTTGTTCTTGAGCGCGCGGGCGATGAATTCGCGTCGCGACAATTTGGGCAATTGGCGCGAGATCTCGTCTTGCACCGCGCTGAGCAACGCGGCGGAAGGGGTCACCAACCAGGCTCGTTCGTGACCCGAACCGTGCTCAGCCTGGGCCAACAAATCGGCGGCGATGAAACGCGGGGAGGCGGAGTGATCCGCCAGCACGAGCACTTCGCTCGGGCCGGGCAGCAAATCCACCGCCACGCGCCCGAACAGGAGCCGCTTGGCCGCCACCACATACGCGTTGCCGGGGCCGAAAATCTTCTGGACGCGCCGAACTGAGGCGCTCCCGCAGGCCAGCGCGGCGATCGCCTGCGCCCCGCCGAGGCGGTAAACTTCCGTCGCGCCGGCGGTGCGGGCGGCGAAGAGCAACCCGGGGTGGATCTGGCCATCCGCGCCGCAGGGTGTGCAGACCACGATCTCCGGGCAGCCCGCCACGCGCGCCAGGGTGATCGTCATGAGACAGGTTGAAATCAGGGGCGCCGTGCCTCCCGGGATGTAGATGCCGACCCGCTGGAACGGGTCGAACTTTTCTCCGACCCTGGCTCCCTGGACGTTCTGCGCCGACCAGTTCTTGCGCAGGGATCGACGACTGAAGCGTTCAATGTTTCGCCCGGCGGCCCGGACCGCCTCGCGCAGGGAATCATCCGCACGGAGCGACGCGCGGAGAAACTCCGCCGTCGTCACCGCCAGTTGCCCGGCCGTGAGACGGGCGCCGTCGAAACGCTCGGTCAACTCCAGCAACGCGTCATCGCCCCGCGCCTGCACCGCTTCCACGATCGCCCGCGCGCGTTCCTCGATGACGTGGTCGAACAGGCTGGATGCGCCGGTCAGCGCCTGGAGTTGCTCGGTATAGTTTTCGTCCGCGAACCGGATGACGTTCATGTGCGGGGCGCACGCTAGAGGATGCCGGTGGAAAAGTCAAAATGGGCGCAAGGCGGCCTTCTTCTCCTCGACCGCGAGCGGGGTAGACCGTTGTTGGGAGCAGCACCTGCGAGCCGCTGAACTTAATCGCGTTGGAAAGCAGGTTCTTGATAAAGTCGAGCATAGGATCCTCGTCCGGGAAGCTTGGTCTCGGGTCGTGACGCACCGGTCGCCGACCATGCGCCAACCCGGGGGTGGGTCAACCAGGGGCAGCGACCTTCCTTTTGTCCAGTCCACGGCGGGGACTCTAGGGCAGGCCGGCGGCCGCTGGCAATACCGTGGTTTTACGGCTGTCTTTCGAGCTTTCATCCGCGGGGCTTTCGCCGCCCCTTATGCCCATGCCGCGCAGCCAAGTACGATTTACGATGTACGATTTACGAGCGCAGCGCAGCGCAGATGGCCGGGCGCGCGAATCGCGTAGAGTCGCGATCACTCCATCGGAAGCTCGTAAATCGTAAATCGTACATCGTGAATCGCTGGGCCCGGGAGACCGCCCGGTCCGAATCGCCAGGCTCATGGGTAGCTCCTTGTTCCTTTCGGACCTGCTCAGCGGCCATGAACCGTGGCGGAGGACGCAATCCACAATCCGCAATCCGTAATCCGCAATCAGGAGATTCATGGGAAGGCCGCCCTTGACGCTTGCGCGCGCTTGCCAGCAATATCTCCGCACTTTTTCGCCGGGCACTCCCGGCGCTTGCCCAGGCGTGACGTGATGCACGATCGGCACGGCAACCGCTGAACCATGAACTCTGAACCGCGCATGAACCTCGATGCCCTCTACTCGCAGCTCCTCGTCAAAACCGGCGCCAAATTCGCTTTAGTGGTGCTCGATGGCCTGGGCGACCTCGCCACAGGCGGGCCCGACTCGAGCACGCCGCTCGAAGCGGCCACCACGCCCAACCTCGACGCCCTCACCCAGAATGCCGCCCAGGGCCGGATGATTCCCGTCGCGCCTGGCATCACTCCCGGCAGCGGCCCCGCCCACCTCGCCCTCTTCGGCT
>WNGF01001076.1_pt1 | contig 40137 bp, 31 predicted proteins | sample 5400641 | NCBI WGS metagenome assembly WNGF01 (sample SAMN13153371, study PRJNA577476) | soil metagenome | isolation source: 80 cm soil or saprolite under grassland replicate 2 | place: USA:California | collected 2016-06-15 | reverse complement strand
GTACTTGGCGCTGATGGCATCGAGCCGGAGAAGCCCGGCATAGAGAACGATCGCCGCAACGACCGCGAGACGTATGGCGCCGGGCATCCCGTGGTGGAATTCCGAGAGCCTGCGCACCGGGTGATTATGATCGAAATGGGACCTTCGCGATGAGACAGGGCATCTCTGCGTAAGATCTCCGTATGAAGTGGCTGCAGGCTGGAAGAGAACGTGAGCTAGTGGAGCGTATGCGCTGTATCAGTACCGCCGCGGCGGGTCCTGGCCGCGAACAGCGCCACCGGCTCCTCGCGCCGAAAAGCACGGCAACGGGAGACGGCGCGCGGCTCTTCGGGGCCCCCCCCGCGCGCGTCTTTTGCGCGCTGGGGTGAAAGTGGGGCGGCCCCGCCACGGGCACCCGCGCACGTGACTCGACCCCTCCGTTTCAAACCCACGGGCGGGTGGCCGTGACGGGCCGCCCCACGCCGCAGGCCCGAGCCACTCCCGTGATCACCGCCCTTGGCGAGGGACCGGCGTGGGGCTCTCACGGCCAGGCCCCGCGGGAGGGTTTGAAACGCGGTCGGCGACACGTACGCGTTGGGTCGTCTGCGCCGGTATCCGATCTGACAAAGTAGTGGGCTAGGGTGCAGGGGACTCCGGCGGACGTGAGCGCGAGCGGAGCGGACCCGCCTACGCGCGCTGAAGTTCCCTGGCGCTTCGGCGAGGCAAGGCAGTGCGAGTGGGGCCAGCGTAGCGCAGCGAGCCAGCCGGGGTGTCCGCCTTCGCTGAAGCTACGGCGGGACAGGCAGGTGGCCCCGGCGATTCAAAGCGCGAGCGAAGCGGAGCGAGCAGCGAAGTGCGAGCGTAGCGCAGCGAGCCAGCCGGGGTGTCCGCCTTCGCTGAAGCTACGGCGGGACAGGCAGGGGGCCCCGGCGAATCAAATAAAGAGGTAAACTTTGACCATACGACTGAACGGCGAGCCGTTCGAAATCGCCGGCCCTGTCACAATCAGTGCCCTGCTCGCCGAACTGAACATCGACCCTCGCATCGTCGCCGTCGAACACAACGTCAGGATCGTCAAGCGCCAGCAGTACGATCAGACGATCGTCCGCGAGGGAGACGAAGTGGAGATTGTGCGGTTCGTCGGCGGCGGATAACGTTCAACATTCAACATTCAGCATTCAGCATTCAGCATTCAGCATTCAGCATTGAGCATTCAGCATTCAGCATTCATCATTCATCATTGAGCATTCATCATTCAGCATTCATCATTGAGCACGCCATGCACTCCGATCCCCTGGTAATCGCCGGCCGCACGTTCACGTCGCGCCTTGTGGTCGGCACCGGCAAATACCCTGCCCACAGCGTGATGGCCGACGCGCACCGCGCGTCGGGCGCCGAGATGGTGACGGTCGCCGTCCGCCGCGTGAACCTCACCGACAAAAGCAAGGAATCGCTGATCGATTACATCGATCGGGACCGGATTTTCATCCTGCCGAACACCGCCGGGTGCTACACCGCGGAAGACGCGATTCGCACCGCGCGGCTCGGACGCGAAGTCGGCCTCTCCAACTGGGTCAAGCTCGAAGTCATCGGTGACGAGAAGACGCTCTTTCCCGACAACGTGGCGCTGCTCGAGGCGACGCGCGTGCTGGTCGCCGAAGGCTTCGTCGTGCTGCCGTATACGAATGACGACCCGGTGATCTGCCGCAAGCTCGAGGAGGCGGGCGCGGCGGCGGTGATGCCGCTTGGCGCGCCAATCGGATCGGGACTCGGCATCCAGAACCCGAACAACATCCGCATCATCAAGGATCAGGCGCGCGTGCCCATCATCGTCGACGCAGGCGTCGGGACTGCGTCGGATGCGGCGATCGCGATGGAGCTCGGCGCGGACGGCGTCCTGATGAACACCGCCATCGCGCTTGCAGCGGATCCGGTCGCCATGGCGAGCGCGATGAAGCTCGCGGTGGAAGCGGGTCGCCTGGCGTATCGCGCGGGGCGGATCCCGAAGCGCGAGTTCGCGTCGGCGAGCAGCCCCGTCGAAGGACGGATCGCGCCGGTCGCGGCAGCTGCCGGGGGGCGCACCGGCGCCTGATGGCCGATCACGAGCCGCTCGAGGCGACGCTCCGGCGTCTCAAGGACGAGCGCGACGAAGCGGACGCGCGCTACAACGACGCGCTGACCGCGGTCGATCGCGCGCTGCGGCCGCCGGTGGCAATTCCGCAGCCGGCCTCCGCCCTCGACGAGCAACAGCTCGCCTCGCTCAACCAGACCTGGAACACGCTCCCCGCGGAACCGCCGCGCGGCGCCGGCCTTCGGGGCCGGTTGACGGGATTCATCTGGGGCGTCGTCGGTCCGTATCTCCAGCGGCAGCTCACGTTCAACTCGCAGCTGGTCGATCATCTCAATCGAAACGCGAACGCCGCGCGCGAAGCGAACCGCAGCACCGAAGCCACGGTGACGGCGCTCCGCGATCATGTCGCGGCGATCGCGGAATTCCAGGCGCGGCTGATGCAGTACCTGCAGCAGATCACCGCCTACGTGGACACCAAAGATCGCGATACGGCAGGGGGCGCGCTCGTGCTGAATGCGTCACTGAGCGGGCTCGCCGAGAACGTCGCGAAGCACGCCGAGTCCATGGCCGCGCGGGAGCATCGCTACGAGGCCCGCGCCACCGCGCTCTCCGCCTCGCACGACGAACTGCGCGCGATGATCGGCGTCGCCCAACAAGCGCTGGTCTCATTGAAGCGTGAGGTGGAACGACTGAGCACCTCCGCCGAACGGCATCCGGCCGGTGGATCCAGCCCCGGGAGTAGCCGGATCCCGGACCTCGCACCACGGATCCCGGACAGCGCAGCATCAGCCGCGTTCACGCCGTCACTCGACGCGTACAAATACGTCGGCTTCGAGGACCAATTCCGCGGATCGCGCGAGGCCATTCGCGCGCGCTTCGAGTCTTATCTCCCATTGTTCGACGGAAAATCAGACGTGCTCGACGTCGGATGCGGGCGCGGGGAATTCCTCGATCTGCTGAACATGCATGGGGTGAGCGCGCGTGGTATCGATCTCAATCACGAGATGGCGGAGGTCTGCCGCGCGCGCGGGCTCGACGTCACCGAAGCGGACGCGGTCGGCTATCTCTCAGGCCTCGCCGATGCCTCGCTCGGCGGCATCTTCTCGGCGCAGGTCGTCGAGCATCTGCAGCCCGGTTACCTGCTGCGCTTCCTCGAGCTGGCGTTCGTCAAACTCCGCCCGGGAGGACGCCTTGTTCTCGAAACGTTGAACCCGGCGTGCTGGGTCGCGTTTTTCGAGAGCTACATCCGCGACATCACGCATGTTTGGCCGCTTCATCCTGAGACGTTGAAGTACCTCGTCGTGGCGAGCGGGTTCAACAAGGCCACCATCGAGTTCCGCTCGCCCGTTCCGCAGGAGGATCGGCTGCAGCCGATTGCAGTCGGTGCCGGGTCCGATGCCCGCTTCGCCGATCTGGCAGAAGCGTTCAACGAAAACGTGGAGAAGCTGAACTCCCGCATGTTTACGTATCTCGATTACGCCGTCATCGGAGACAAGACTTCTTGAGTCGATTACGTCTCTCGGTGTTCCTCTGCGCCCTGCTCGTCATCATGTCTGCCGGCGCCGCCGTCGTCGCACAGCGAGGACGCACGACAGCTCCGCCAAAGACTGCAGCGGCCCCCGCGAAGAAAACGGCACAGACGGTGCCCTTCGCCCCCGGCGAAACACTCACGTATGACGTCTCGTGGTCGTCCTACCTCACCGCGGGAAACGCAATGTTGAAGGTGATGGAGAAAAAAGCGTCCTACGGATCCGACGCGTACTACATCGTCGCTGAAGGACGCCCGGCGCCGCTCCTCTCGAAGCTGTACGAGCTGTACTACAAGGCCGACACGCTGCTCGACGTCTACTCGCTGCTTCCGCAGCGCGCCTCGGTCTACAGCGACGAGGGCAAACGTCACCGCATGAAGGTCACGACGTTCGACCAGGCCGCGAAGAAGGCGCACTACGAAGTGCAGACGCGGACGGTCGTCAAGAAAGACGTGGCGATCCCCTCCTACACGCAGGATGCGCTCGCCGCGATCTACGTGCTTCGCGCGATTGCGCTGAAGCAGGGGGACAAGTTCGTGATGCCGGTCTCAGACGGCGGCGAGACCTACAAGGTGCAAATGCAGATCGGCGGCGTCGAAGCCGTGAAGACCGGCATCGGCGAGATGCGCGCGTGGAAGATCACGCCAGTCCTTCCGTCGGCGAACTCCGGCGGCGCCCGACGGCTGACGCTCTGGCTGTCCGACGATGCGCGGCGTCTGCCCGTGCGTCTGCAGGCGCAGCTCGCAGTGGGATCGTTCGATCTCACGTTGAAGAGCGCGAGCCGCTGAGGCATCTTCACGATATGACGCTTCGAACGTTGCCGCGCGTCGTGGCCGCGATCGCCTTTATCCTCGTCAGTTACGCACTCATCCTTCACTCGGCGCTTTCGCCGCTTGTCGCCGCGTCATTTGCAGCTTTCATTGTCGCGTCCGCTGTTCGGCCCGCCGCCTGCCTCACGGCCACGGCTGCTCTTGCGCCGTTCATCGCCGCCTATGCGTGGCACTGGGGAAGATCGCTCCGCTGGTCCGAGGCGATCGTCATCGCGTTTCTGACGGGCGCCCTTATACGTCTGGTCGTCCGCCCCGGGCACCCTCCGCCGGACCGCCGGACCTTCGAGTACGCCAGTCTCGCCTTCATCGCCGTCGTCGCCGCGTCCTGGGTAGTTGAACTGGTAATGCTGCAATACACGACGGACTACCCCGCACACTTCGCGCGAATCGTCTGGGAGCTGTTTACGCGCGAGTTCTTCCACGATCCCGGCGCGTTCGTCCGTTTGAACGACGCGCTCGTGCTCATCGAAGGCGCGGCCCTGGCGGTCTGCGTACGGCGCTTCTCGGCGACCCAGAGCCCTCTTCCGGACGCAGTCCTGCGTATGACGGTCGTCGCGGCGTGCGCATCGGCCCTTCTGAACGTGCAGCGCGCCGCTCAGCTCGTCGTGCAGCAGGGAGGTGGCTGGCATACGGTCGGCGCGATGCTTGCGTCGATGCGATTCAGCGTTCTGCATGCGGACGTCAACGCCGCTGGGTCGTACTTCGCCATGGCGCTGCCGATCGCGCTCGGCCTGGGGACGGCAGCACGGAGACAGGCCGCTTGGCTTCTGACGGTGCCGATCATTGGCGCCGCAATCTGGCTGGCGGGTTCTCGCGCTGCGATGGCCGGGGCGGCGGTTGGCACAGTGTGGTTCCTGGTCGCTGCTGTGACGATCGCCCGCACACGGCTGGAACGCGGAGCCAGGAGTGCGCTTCTCATTGCCGCGGCTGCCTTCGTCGCGTACGCCGCGATGCAATACCCGCGGAGCCGGAACATCTCCGCAAGCATCGCGCTCAACGTGCGCACCGACATGGCCAACGTCGCCCTGGATCTGTTCGCGACCCGACCTGTTTTCGGCATCGGAGCCGGGACGTTCTGGCAGCGCTCTGGTGATTACATTCCGCCGAACCTGAAACCGTTCTACGCGCACGAGAATGCGCACAACAATTTTCTGCAAATACTTGCGGAACTCGGCGTGTTGGGTCTGGCGCTCTTCCTTGCCGCGGTTGCCGCTGCGGCGCTTCCGCTGCAGTCGATCCGCGGGCCCGACGGCACCGTTCTCGCGGGAGTGCTCGCGGGGTTAATAGCGTTCCTCCTCACGTGCCTCGTGGGGCACCCGCTGCTCACGCGCGAAGTCGCCTATCCGTTCTGGCTCGTAATCGGCGCCTTCGCCTCGCTTCGGAGGCGAGGCGTCATGCAGCAGCAGCCTGTTCTCACCAACCCCGCGTGGGGCATCCGCAATGCGCGTACCTGGACGGCAGCATTCGCGGTGGCCGTGGCGATCAGTATCCCATTCCGCGTGCAATATGAAAAACGCTCGCGGGATTTCGAGAATGCGGCGATCGGGTTCTCCCTTTGGAACACCACCGAAGATGGCGTGAGGTTTCGCTGGGCGCAGCCTCGGTCCCGCTTGTTCGTCCCCAGAAACGCGTCATCGGTTGTCATTCCTCTGCGCCTGAACCCGAGAGTGTCGAAGCCGGCGCGCGTCGCCGTGCATCTTGACGGTCGGCTCGCCAACACCGTTGCGGTGACGCGCGATCGCTGGACCACCGTGCGGGTCGTACTCGCATCCGGGAGGCGCGCACCCCGATATCGACTAATCGAATTGGATGTCGAGATACCCGACGCAGCTGCGGAACGGCGCGCCGGTGGCACGGCGGAAACCGCGCTCATGGTCGGACGTACAAACGCCTCGTGAAAGCGTCAGGAAACGGCGACGAGGTTTTCCAGATGAAAACTGAGGCGTGAAAGCGCTACGCCGTGCCGGCTGCAGAGCTCTTCGAGCTCCTGCACTCGGGCTGGCGCGATCGCGCGCGTGCTGATGATCACCCGGTCCACGGCGCCTCCTTCAACGAGCGAGATCAGGCCGCTGTAGCCGCTCAGCACGGGGTATCCCTGCACCCGTGAACCACGCTTGGCGGGATCGTCGTCGATGAATCCGAGCATTCGGTACGGATTCGCCTCGTTTCCCATCAATTCGCGGACCGCGACGGAACCGCCGTCTCCGGCGCCGTAAATGAGAAGTCGCTGGCCGGTTTCGCGCCGGCGGCGGACGAACTCGCTCATGAGACGGAACGACGCGCGCGAACCAGTCACGACGAGCATTAGCAGCGCGGCATAAATAACGAAGACGCCGCGCGAGTAATTCTCGAACCTGAACAGGTACAAAAGCGAGAGCTCGACCCCGACGGTCCCGAACACGACGCCTTTGGCCACCACGACGCCGTCCATCAGCCCGAAATGACGCCACACGCCGCGGTAGACGCCCACGATGAAGAACGCGACCATCTGGATGCCAAGCAGGATCGGCAGCGATGCAAGGAAACTGCCGAAGTACATCTGGATGGCTTCGCCGTCGAATCGCAGGCGGTACGCCGAGTAGTACGAGACGGAGACGAGGCAGGCGTCGAGCAGCACCTCCGCGACGCGGCGCTTGTACATGAAGTCCACGACGAACGGCGTCAGCGTGCCGCTCCGCAGCAGCAAGCGATCGGTATCCTGGTACACCCGTACATGACTCAGGTAAACTGCGAAGATCACCATTGCGATGACAAACAGCACTGCCACCGGAAGCGACGCACCCCCGTCGCGAACCAGACCGTGCGCAATCATTCCCGCGAGTGCGGCCAGGGTCCAGAGAACCAGCACCGCGCGCCGCTCGGACAAGCCGATGGCCACAAGGCGGTGGGACGAATGATCGCGCCCGCCTTGCGACGCCCGCCGTCCCGAGATGAGTCTCAGCACCGTCACCAGTGTGGTGTCGAAGATGGGGATCAGAAGGACGAGCGCGGGTGCGACTATGACCGAGAACAAGCCGGACGTGTGCTGCCCGTGGTTCGAGGCCAGCGCGAGCGCAGAGAACATCAACCCGAGAAACAGGCTGCCGCTGTCGCCCATGAACACCGAGGCCGGGTTGAAGTTGTAAAACAGGAACCCGCCGAGCGCGCCCGAGATCACGGCGAGCATGAGGTTCTCCGGGCTCGGCTCCGGTGCGCCGGCGAGCAGCGTGATGCCCGCGATGAGCGCCACCCCCGCGCACAGACCATCGATGTTGTCCAGCAGATTGAACGCGTTGGTCACGGCGACGATCCAAGTCACCGTGAGCAGCAGATCGACCGTCAGCGACGGCGACCACTGCAGGCGGAATCCGAAGAACACCAGGATTGATGCGACCGCGATCTCCGCGATCAGCTTCGTCGAGGGCTTCAGGTTGAACACGTCGTCGGTCACGCCGACGATGAAAATCAATGCGCCGGCGAGCAGGAACTGCGCGAGCTGGTGGGCGACGCCGAATATAAACGCACCGAGGAACACGGCCGCGACAATCGCGATACCGCCGAGCAGCGGTGTCGGCCTTTTATGCCATCGATCTGCCGACGGGCGCGCAACGCAGTTCAGGCGGAACGCGAGCGCGCGGCACGCGGGCACCAGCGCCGCCGTGACGGCGACCCCGAACAACGCCGCGAGCAGAATGATCATCGGGAACGTGAGACGTTCGCCATTGTAGGGCACGCGCGCGCCGCCAGCAATCGCTCGTACTGTTCGTTGATGCGGGCAACCATGCATTCGACGCTGAAATTCCGTTCGGCAAATTGCCGGCCTGCTTCGCCCATGCGCGCCCGCAGCGGCGGATCACCAAGCAGCTCGGCCGTGCGCCGTGCCAGCAGCGACGTATCGAGCGGCGGCACCAGGTATCCAGAGACGCCATCCTTGACGACTTCCGGCGCGCCGTCGAGTTCGAACGTGACGATCGGCTTACCGACAGCGCCTGCCTGCGGTAGCACGCGCGCGATCCCTTCCCGCAGCGATGTGTGCACGACGACGTCCATGGCCTGAATGCATTCAGGAACTTCGTCAGGAGGTACCCGGCCCGTGAAGACGGCGCGGCCGCGCAATCCGAGCTCGACGATCCGCTGCTCCAGATCGGCTCGCAGCGGGCCGTCGCCGACGAGCAGGAACCACGCTCGAGGGTTGAGCCGCGCGATTTCCGCGGCTGCGAGGAGAAACTGCTCGTGACCTTTCAGCGGAAACAACCGCGCAATCTTTCCTACGACCGCCGCATCCTCTGGAATGCCGAACCGCCGCTTCGCCTCAGAGGGCTGAAGGCGTTCACGGACGGTGAGGAAACGATCCAGCTCTATTCCGCTGTAAATCGTCACATACTGCTCGGGTCGTCCAATCCCGGCAGCGATCGCGCCGCGGACGGTCTGATCGTTCACGGCAATAATGAGGTCGGCCATCGGCGCGCACCGCTTCTTCAACCAGACGTACAACGCGTTCTTCCACCGGACCTGATATTCGTGAAATACCAGGCTATGCAGGGTGTGCACGACTACCGGCACGCCGGCCAGCCGCGCCGCAATGCGTCCGAGGATCCCCGCCTTCGACGAGTGTGTATGCACGACGTCGTACGAGCCGGCCCGAAGCAGCCGCACGAGGGTCGCGAGCGCCCGCAGGTCGGTCAGGGGGCGAATGGGGCGAACCAGCGTCGGAACGACGATCAGATGAACATTCGCTGCCGTCGCGTGATCGCGTAGCGTCCCTTCGGTGCCGTCGTCTACACCGATGATGAGCGTGACATCGTAGTCGCGCTGCTGGCCGATGACCGTGTAGAGCGTGTTTTCCTGCGCTCCGCCCAGGATGAGCCGGGTGATGATGTGCGCCACGCGCGGGCGTTCCACGTCAGACAACCCGCATTACGGCGATCCAGTCGCGTCCGAGATCGATCATCGACAGACGGTCGGGCGCGATTCCCGCTGCGCTCGCCAGCGTCTCGAACTCACGGCGTCCATAGAACCTCACGTAGCCGTTTTCGAGCGCAAAGCGCGCTTTGCGGATCGGCACGCGATATTCGAACCGCTTCGGGACGGAAATGAACAACCGGCCCTTGCACACACCGACCATCGCCCGCAGATGCGGCAGCGGATCTTCCACGTAGTCCATATACCCGGTCGCCACGACGACATCGAAGCGTTCGGTCGGGTGAAACTCCAGGAACGGCGCCGTGTGGAACTCGCACCGATCAGCGACACCGACGGCGTCAGCCTGCCGGCGTGCCAGTTCCGTCATTGACGCGGCGACATCGACCCCCACGACGCGCGAAGCGCCCGCTGCGGCCAGCGCGAGCGCGTAACGACCCGAACCGCAGCCCACGTCCAGCACGGACCAAGGGCACGGCATCGGCGCCAGATTGCAGATCAGACGAAAACGTTCGACAACTACCGAGCGAAAGGCCCGGTCCACGAGCCGTTCCACAAGCGGCTTCCGGTCCTCATAGATCGCGTCGAAGCGCTGCGCCTCGCGGTTGAAGTAGCTACGAACCAGTTCGAGGGATTTCATGCTCGAGAACCTCGCTCAACGGACCGAACTCGAACTCCTGCAGGAGGCGGCGCAGCTTGCGCTCGGTCGTGCGAAGGTTGATGTAATGCGTCAGGCGTGCTTTCCAGTAAAAAGGCACGCGTGGATGATCCGGATCGAGCTCCCACGGATGCAGGTAGAACACGACCGGAACACGTGCATCTTCCGCCGCGTGGAAGTTTGAGCGCGTCACCGCATATGGATAAATGCGGAAGTATGCGCCCCCGGCGGCCGGAATCCGCGTCCCGAACACTTCGCGTACCGTGATTGGCAACTCCGAGATCACGCCGGCGTCCGTTTCGATGCGCTGCGGCTGTCGCGGAAAATCGGGGATGCCGTATCGCCAGTTCCGCACAGGGAAAATACTCGAATCGTACCGGAATCCAAGAGCGGCGAGCTCTTCGAGCGCCCAGTAGGACTCGCGCGTGATCGAGAAGTACGCCGCCCGATATGCCGTCACTGGCATGCCGGTCACGTCGGCGATGGCATCGCGCGCGCGCATCGTTTCCTCACGGAATCGCTCGCGCGTCATCATATACAGCAGATCGTGGGACCAGCCGTGGCATCCGACTTCGTGCCCACCGTCGGCGAGAGCCCGGACGATGGGCGACTGATTTCGCGCGAGCCGCCCAAGGACGAAAAACGTGCCCCGCACCGACCGCTCGGCCAGCAGCGCCAGCAATCGATCGAGTCCGATGTGGAGGCGGCGCTCCGCCGTATGCTTCGTCGCGGCGTCAACCGGGATGCCGTCGTACCAGTCCTCGACGTCGATCGTGAACGCGTGGCGCATTCGCCAGGGCCCAGAGCCCGCACCGTCCGCGCGTGCGACAGAACGGGCAGGCGCGTTCGCGATCATGCGACCGCGTGCGACGCGACGGTGCGGGACATCCCGGCCGGCTCGTCGATCAGGTGCCGGTGCCACATCTCCAGCATGACCAGGTTCCACAGCTGATAGTGCCACGGCCTGATGCCACGCACGTGTTCGTCGATCAGCCGGACCACCGCGGCGCGTTCGAAATATCCCCGTTCCATCGCTCGCTGGCTGAGCAGGAGGTCCCGCGTGAAGTCGCGCAGCTCGGATCGGAACCACTGTTCAATCGGAACGCCGAACCCCATCTTGGGCCGCGACAGGACGGGCGGCGGCAGGAGATGTCCCACAGCCTTTCTCAGGAGGTACTTCTTCACGCGCCCGCGCAGCTTGAACGACGACGGAAGCGCTGCGGCGAATTCCATCACCTCGTGATCGAGAAAAGGAGACCGCGCCTCGAGCCCGTATGCCATGCTGGCGATGTCCACTTTGACCAGGAGATCGTCCGGCAGATAGGTTTGGACATCGACGTCGAGCGTGGCGTCAATCAGATCCGGGGCGTCGCTTTCGCGATAGCACCGCAACAGCAACTCGTCGGCATCTCGCGGCCCGACAGCCGCGCGGAAGTCCGGCGTACACAGGGACGATTTCATGTCGTCCGTGAAATGCATAATCCAGTGCGTGTATCGACGCTCGGATGGCAATCCCATCACGTCCACGAAGCGTCGGATGCGCCCCAGAAAAGAGCGCGAGCCGGTACGCGGCAGCAGACCAACAGCGGCATTCAGCCCGTTGCGCACCGCGGCGGGGACGCGTTCGTAGCGATTCGCCAGCCGCAGCGCGAGATACCGGTCGTACCCGGCAAAGTCTTCGTCGCCACCGTCGCCGTTCAACGCGACGGTGACGTGCCGCCGCGTCAGTTCGGAAAGATAGAATGTCGGGATCGCCGACGAATCCGCATACGGTTCGTTGTAATGCCACGCGATCTTCGGCAGCAGCGACATCGCGTCGGGACGCACGGTGAATTCGTGATGTTCGGTGCCGTAACGCTCGGCGACCATTCGAGCGAACGGCAGCTCGTTGTACGCGTCTTCTTCGAAGCCGATCGAAAACGTCTTGACGCGCTCACCGGTCGCGCGTGCCATCAGCGCGACGATACTTCCCGAGTCGATTCCGCCGCTGAGGAACGCGCCGAGCGGGACGTCGCTCACCAGCCGCCGACGGACGGCCGCGTCGAGGCGATGCCGCAATTCTTCAGCGGCAGCGTCCTCGGAGATCGTCTGCTTGCGTCCGAATCGCAGGCGCCAGTACCGATGCTTCTCGACACCGCTGTCGGAAACCATCATGCAGTGGCCAGGCTCGAGGCGGCTGACACCCGCAAGCGCCGAGAGCGGCGCTGGCACGTACTGATAGCTGAGGTACCAATCGATCGCCCCGGGATCGGGACGCGAAGTGAATCCTGGTTCTGCGAGGAACGCCTTCGGCTCCGACGCGAACGCGATCCCGTCGGCGTCCATCCGGTAGTACAACGGCTTCTTGCCGACGCGATCGCGCGCGAGGAACAGGCGGCGGGCCGCGCGGTCCCAGATCGCGAACGCGAACATCCCGTTCAGCTGCGAGACACAATCGGCTCCGTATTCGTCGTACGCGGCGAGAATGACTTCGGTGTCCGACTGCGTGTGAAAGGAATGGCCGCGCTGTTGGAGCTCCGCGCGCAGCTCGCGGAAGTTATAGATCTCGCCGTTGAACGTGATTCGGAGCCGGCTGTCGGCAGAAGCCATCGGCTGTCGGCCGCCGTCGCTCAAGTCAATGATCGCGAGACGGCGATGTCCCAGGCCGACGTGCCCGTCGATCCAGACATCCTGCCCATCGGGGCCGCGGTGCGCGAGCAGGCCTGACATACGAGCGACGATCTCTCGATCCACCGGAGCGCCCGACCGGAAATTGACTCGACCTGCGATGCCACACATAGTAAGGACCAGGCGGCCGTCGCCACCGGCGAGTTTGATGAGGAATGCCAGGCTCGGTAAGCCGGCCTTCACCGTCCGTTCGCCTGTGAATGCTACCACATCGCGCACGTGCCGCGATCCGCCGCGAGCGTTCGGGACTCGATTTCAGAAGAATGATCACCGCGTCAGCTGCAGGACGCGGTCGGCCGCGCGCACGCGCGTTCCCGAGTCGGCGCCCCGCAGAAAACGACGCAGCACCGCGAAATCGCGGGTGATGTTCTTCACGTACGAATCGGCCGCCGCCTGCCGCTCGGCAGGATTTGGATCGTTGAGCAGCGGCTCGATCGTTGCCTTCGCGAGATCTGGATCGTGCGGCGCGATCAACTCGGCTGCCTGCCGCCGGATCTCGGGATCCGGATCGGACGTCAGCGCGCGTACTGTGCTCAACCATTCCGGACCTGCTTCGCTGCCCGCGGCGCGCGCGGCGGCCAGCCGGATTGCCGGATACTCGCTCGCGCGCAGCTGCTCCAGCAATGGAAGCGGGCTCGGATCTTTGAGCGCCATCAACGCAGTCGCCGCGGCGAGGCGCACGGTTACGACGCGATCGTCGAGCAGTCGCTTCAATTCTGGAATCGCAGAGGATGCGCCGAGTGATCCCAGTGCCTCTGCGGCGCCTGCGCGCACCACGGGATCATCATCAGCGAGGACGTCGGTGAGCGGCTGGACCGCCCGCGAGTTGCGTGTTCGTCCCAGGGCGCCGACGGCGGTGCGCCGCATCGGACCCGGCGCGCTGACCTGCGCCAGCAGCATATTGACCGCCTGGTCGTCGCCCGTGGATCCGCGCACGCCGATTTCCGCAGCCGCCGACGCGTCCGCCGCGGGAAGCAGCGCGGCGGCATCAGTCTCGCCGTCGGCGAGCAGCGCCTCGACTGCCTCGAGCCTCGTGGCCCTGTCCGCGTCGCTCCGGGCAGCCTCGCGCAGGAGCGCGAGCGCAACGCGGCGAAGGGCGTACGCGTCCTCGACGGTTCGGCTGCCGAGCCACGCTTCGTATCGATCGAGCCCGGCTACTGCACCCCCGCGCGCGATGTCGACTTCGATCGCAAGCGCCAAGGCTGCGACGCTGTGCGGGGACCGTGTGAGCAGGTCGCTCGCAGCGCGCGACGCCTGCGCCACGTTGCCGTCGGCGAGAAGACGCCATGCGGCCGCGATCGCTGCGATGTCGCCGGCGGCGGCGCTATTCGTGCGCGGCGGTTGTCGCTGCGCCAACGCAGGCGATCCGCTCAACAGCAGCGCGAGGGTGGCGATCAGAAGGAGTCTCGAACGCGGGTGCGACATGTGTAAGCCTCCGGCAGAACCGTACTTTCGTGTGTGATCATTGTGATCATATGACGTTCGAGACTCCAATTCGGGCGGGTTATTTCGATCGGACCAGTTCGACAAAGGAGCGTTGGTGATAGTGAACCTCGCGGTCCTTGCCGCGGTGTACATCCTGGTCCTGACGGGCGCGCAGTCCACGTCGCGCTCTTTCACCGTCGTTGCTGCGGCCATTGTCGCGCTGATTGCGTACCTCAGTCTCGCCCGCAGCACGCGGCGACGCTGGCTCAGCCCGCCGCGCTCTCTCGTCTCTCGTACGCTGCTGACGATCGCGCCGTGGTTCGCGTTGAGCATCGTCATCGCGGAACGAGGACTGTGGTGGACGCAGCGTCCGGCAGCGGCGAGGCTGCTGGTAACGTACGTGCTGGCCAACTGGTCCGCGGTCTGGTGCCTCGAGACGGTCGGACGCTTCGACCCCTGGTCCGCCGGACCGAGGCGTTCGCTGACCATCCTTGCGGTAGCGTTGGCGTTCTTGGGCCTTGATGGAGCAGCTTTCGGGTTCACGCCATATGGGTGCGCGATCTCTGCTGCGGTCGTGGGGGCCGCCGCATTGTCGTTTGCCGTCGCCTGTCTCGGCAGCAGAGCAGCATGTCTGAAGACATTCGCCGCATCGATGGCAACGATATTCACCGTCGCTGCGCTCGAAATCACCGTTCGCGCGCTGCACATCGGGCACAACGTCCAGGAGGTCGACAGCCGCGAGTACGCGCGGGAGTTCTACACGCTCACGCCTCCCGGCGCCGCCTTCGTGAACCAGCCGAACACGCTCGACGAGTTCGGGCCTGCGCTCATCGCCATCAACTCACTTGGCATCCGCGGACCGGAGCTGGCCGAAAAGCGCGCCGACCTGCTGTTGATCGGCGACAGCATGATCGAGGCGCGGCAGCTCGCGTGGGACCAGACGCTCGGCCCGAAGCTCCAGCAGCAGCTCCAGGCGCGCGGGCTCGATCTCCGCGTCGTCGCGCACGGGATGCGCGGGTGGTCGCCGCTACTCGAATGGAACTGGTATCTGAAGGTCGGCCGCACGCTGCACCCTCGCACGGTCATGCTGTTCTTCTTCTGGAACGATCTCTGGACGGCGGGCAACGAAGCGTCGACGTTCGCCGCGGAGCTGCGGCCCGACGGCCGCCCAGATCATTTCAACGTGCCGGTCGACGCCAACTGGATCTGGTACAAGCACGTGCGCGTCATCCGCCTTGCCGCGGACGTGTGGCGGCGGCTGAACATCGACGCCCTTCGCCGATCCTTCGCGGCGATGACCGCGCGTACTGCGACACACGGCGCGCTCGACGAGGCACAGGCGCACGAGATGGCCCGGAAGCTCAATAGGCCGCCGCTGACGTCCGAAGAGCTCGCAGCGCTGCTCAAGAAACCTGAAGGGGAACTCGGTCCTGAGCTCCAGCCGCTGTCGCGCACGAGCCTGTGGCCCACCGTGCGTCCCTGGGAGCTCTGGACCGATGCGCAGCGCACCGCCGCTGCCAAAACGGAAGTGGAGCTGCAGCGCTTCGCGCAAGACGTGACGGCGGACGACGGCCAGCTCGTGATTGTCTACGTGCCGAATCCGCTGCAGGTCGGACCGACGGAGTGCAGCGTCGGACGCTTTTTCGAACGCGTGGACACGAACGTGATGCTGCCTCCCGCTTCAGGCATACAGACGTGGCTGCACGGTGTGGCGCAGCGGGACGGCATCGAGCTGATCGATCCGTCAGACGCGATGCGCGAGTTCGAGCAGCGCCGCAGCCGGGCGGACACCGCGCCTTTATATCTGCGCGCGGATTGTCACTGGTCGGAGCGCGGGCACGAGTTCATGGCGTCGTATATTGCCGAGTGGTGTGATCGGCGGGCGAAGCGAGCGATGCTAAGATAATTGTTTCCCGAATGACGGCAATTCTCGGAATATCGGCGTTCTATCACGATTCAGCCGCCGCGCTCGTGATCGATGGCGACATCGTCGCGGCCGCGCAGGAGGAACGCTTTTCGCGCAGGAAGCACGACGAGCGCTTTCCGGTCCATGCGATCGAGTACTGCCTGAAGCAGGCGGGCCTGAAGCCGTCGGACCTCAACTATGTCGGCTATTACGAGAAGCCTCTCCTCAAATTCGATCGCCTGCTCGAGACCTACCTGGCGTACGCGCCGCAGGGGTTCGCGTCGTTTCGAAAGGCGATGCCGATCTGGTTGAAGCAGAAACTGTATCTGCCTCGCGAGATCAGGCGCGGCCTTGGCGAGACAGCGAAGCGGCGGTACGTGTTCGTCGAACACCATGAATCGCACGCGGCCAGCGCGTTCTTCCCGTCGCCGTTCAATGAAGCGGCGATCCTGACGCTCGACGGGGTCGGCGAGTGGGCGACCGGTGCGTTCGGCACCGGACGCGGCAACACGATTCATCTGTCGCACGAGATGCGGTTCCCGCATTCGCTGGGGATGCTCTACTCCGCGTTTACGTACTACACCGGCTTCAGCGTCAATTCGGGCGAGTACAAGCTCATGGGGCTCGCACCGTACGGGCAGCCCCGCTTCGTGAACACCATTCTCGAGCGGCTGATCGATCTCAAGGACGACGGCTCGTTCCGGATGGACATGTCGTACTTCAACTACGCGCAGGGGCTCACGATGACGTCGAAGAAATTCGATGCGTTGTTCGGGGGCCCGCCGCGGCAGCCCGATACGCTGCTGACGGAGCGCGACATGGACATCGCCGCATCGATTCAGCGGGTCGCGGAAGAGATCATCGTGCGCACCGCGCGCCACGTGCGGGCGGTCACGGGGATGAAGGACCTGTGCCTCGCGGGGGGCGTCGCGCTGAACTGTGTCGCGAACGCGCGCATCCTCGAGGACGGATCGTTCGAGCGCGTCTGGATCCAGCCCGCAGCGGGAGACGCCGGAGGCTCGCTCGGCGTGGCGCAGTTCATCTGGCACCAGCTGCTGGAAAAACCGCGGCGTCCGGCATCGCCAGACAGCCAGCACGGCTCGTTTCTCGGCCCGGCGTTCGACGATGGTGAGGTCGAGGCATTTCTGCGAAGCGTCGGCGCGCCGTTTACGTGCGCGGCGAACGACGCGGCGCTCTGCGATCAGATCTCGGACGCGATCGCGGACGGCGCGGTCGTCGGCTGGTATCAGGGGCGGATGGAATTCGGGCCGCGCGCGCTCGGTGCGCGCAGCCTGCTCGGCGACCCGCGCCGCGCGGACATGCAGACGGTGATGAACGTCAAGGTGAAGTTCCGCGAGGGCTTCCGTCCATTCGCGCCGTCGGTGCTCCGCGAGCACGTCGCCGAATACTTCAAGACCGACGAGAACTTCGACAGCCCGTACATGCTGCTGGTCTTTCCGGTCGCGGACCACAAACGGCGCGCGCTCGGACCAGCCGAGCAGCAGGCGGCGGGCATCGACAAATTGAAGGTGGAGCGCTCGACCATTCCCGCGGTCACACACGTCGATTTCTCGGCGCGAGTGCAGACGATCGACCCCACGCGGCACGGTCTGTACCACCAGCTCATCTCGTCCTTCTACAAGAAGACCGGCTGTCCCGTCGTCGTGAACACGAGCTTCAATCTCGGGTGGGACCCGATTGTCTGCACGCCGAAGGACGCGTTCGACACGTTCATGCAGTCGGACATCGACGTGCTCGCGATGGGACGCTGCATCGTGAAGAAGACCGCGCAGCCGGCGTGGGTGCGCGAGGAGCTGACGGTCTCGTCACGCGACCCGGTGCTGGAGTCGCTCTGGACGAGCCCATGCTGCCAGGCGGACATCCGCGAGGCGACGAGCGAAACGGTCGCGTGCAGCCGCTGCGGCCGTCAGTACGCGATCGAGGACGGCATTCCGCTGATGTTCGCGCCGCACGAGGGGTTCGGCGCGAGCGGCGACGTCACCGAAACCGTCAAGGCGTTCTATGAAGAGACGCCCTTCCCGAACTACGACGAGCACGATTCGGTGCGATCGCTCATCGAGAAGTCACGCCGCGGCCTGTATGCGGACGCGTTGAACACGTCGATCCCGTTCAACACCACGGTGCTCGAGGTCGGCTGCGGCACGGGACAGCTCAGTAACTTCCTCGGCATCTCGTGCCGGCGCGTGGTCGGCACGGATCTCTGCCTCAACTCCTTGAGGCTCGGCGATGCGTTCCGCCGGCAGCATCACCTCTCGCGCGTCCGGTTCGTGCAGATGAACCTGTTCCGCCCCTGCTTCAAGCCGGGGCAGTTCGACGTCGTGCTGTGCAATGGGGTCCTGCATCACACGAGCGATCCATACGGCGGTTTCCGATCGCTCGTGCCGCTCGTGCGTCCCGGCGGTCACATCATCATCGGGCTGTACAACAAGTACGGCCGGCTGGCCACCGACGCGCGGCGCGCGATTTTCCGAACGACCGGCGGCCGCGCGCGCTGGCTCGATCCGTACCTGCGGACGAACATCGGCTCCGAAAAGCAGCGCGCGTGGTTCGCGGATCAATATCAGCACCCGCACGAATCGAAGCACACGATTGACGAGGTCCTCGAGTGGTTCGAGGACGCGGGACTCGAGTTCGTGCGCGGGATCCCGTCCGTTTCGGGAGAGGAGAACGCGCTGAAGCGCGGCGACCTGTTCCGGCGCGTGCCGGCGGGGTCCAGGCGCGACCACGTCTCATCGCAGGTGAAACAAATCTTCACCGGAAGCCGTGAAGGCGGGTTCTTCCTGATGATTGGTCAGCGCCCGCCCGCGGCGCAGATCACCCAACGAGACACACAGGACCATGCTGGACATCAACTGGAATCCGTCACGTCGTGAGCTCCGGCAGTTCGGGAGTATCTGGCTGCCCGCGTTCGCGGCGTTTGCCGGAACCGTGATCTACCGATCCGGCAAGGTGACGACGGCACTCGTCATCTGGGGCGTCGCGGCGCTGATTGCCGGCGTTGCGGCTGCGTGGCCGCAGCGGCTGAAGCCGCTCTTCGTCGGCTGGATGGCTGCGGCGTATCCGATCGGCTGGACCGTCTCATACGCCGTTCTCGGCGCCGTATATTTTGCTCTCTTCACACTAGTCGGGTTGTTCATGCGAGTGTTGCGCTACGATCCTCTCGAGCGGACCGGCGGCCGCGCCACGTACTGGATTCGACGCGCCGATCGGACCGAGGCCGCGGCATATTTCCGGCAGTTTTAGACGCGACAGACCTATGGCAAAAGACGTCAGGACCTCGTCGACCGCCCCCGACTTCGCCGCGCAGGCCGAACTCCCGCCGCGCGGCTTTGCGCGTGAATTGTGGGAGTTCATGCGCGTGAACAAGAAGTGGTGGCTCACGCCGATCATCCTGGTGCTGCTGGTGCTCGGCGCCCTCATCATCATCGGCGGAACGGCCGCCGCTCCATTTATTTACACGCTGTTCTGAGCGGTCGTCCGTACGGCTCCAGCCGGGCCATTTCGGCCAGATTCGGCACGGCGTGTGCGTACGGCTGAGACTGGCGCAGCTCGTCTGTTCCGCTGTTCAGTCTTGGATTGAAGCTGAAGTCGTTGTAAAATTCTGCCTCCCCAGCTTAAAGTTCAGACGCGGACGCGCCGAAACCGGAAACAGTAACCTGCGAAAGGTCGGCATAGCACCAAATTGCCATGAAGCTGAACACCTTTAAGCTCATCGTCTTCATCCTTTTTGCCCTGGTTTCAACGATGTCCGCGATGCCGGCATCAGCGCAGATTTCGACGGGCGCGAACAACAACGTCATTAGCCTGAACGTCATCTTGCTCGGCAATGACATCGCGTACGACCCGGTCAACAATATCTATTTGAGTGTTGCGGCTTACGGGAGCGTTTACGGGGTGTTCGTCTCCAGCTCGGGAACTGCCGCCTCCGCCCCGTTCTCAATCGGGTCAGCTAGCAGTGCCTCATATGGGCACTACCCACGCGCAATTTATAGCCGCGACCTAAACGGCGGGAATGGCGGCTTCCTGGTTACGTGGCACCAAGCCGACGGTTACCTGCATTCCGTCGTGATCTCTTCCCCATCTGGAGCGATCTCGACAGAGCGACTTGTATCCGATGGTTCACAGGGTGGCACGCGCGGGGGCGGCAGCACCGGCCTCGCGTACTCGAGCACTAGTCACAGGTTCCTCGTCACGTGGACGACGGGCGCGTTCGGAGTGCAGGGACGCTTCCTCGACTCGTCGGGTATGCCCACAGGCGGCGTCATCCAGTACGTCGACGCGCCCGGCGCTCAGGAACCTGCGGTGGCGTGGAACTCGGCGACGGATGAATTCGGGCTGGCCTACGCCGGATACAACAGCGTCGCCGCCTGGCTTGGCTTCAAACGCATCCCGGCATCGGGAGCATCGCCGTCCGCTCCGACGACCTTCGGATTTGCGGGCGCCACATTCAGTCCCAGTGTTGCCGTCAACACCGCCACGCATCACTACGTCGTCGGCTGGAGCCTCGGTGGCGGCGCGAATGGCACCGAGTTCGATCAGAATGGAACCCAGGTGGCCGGTGTACGGTTCCTCGCGTCGCGGCTCGGTACGCCCACCAGTTTCGACATCGCGTTCAACCCGGTCAGCGGCACGTTTCTCGCGGTGAGCGAAGATCCGAACTCGATTGAAGTCGCTGGTATTGAACTGAATTCCGATGGGTCCGCGATCAGCATTGCGGTTGGTCTCAGCAGCGGAGCAGGGACCGGTTCGTTCGTGCCACGCGTTACCGCACGGACCAGCGCGAGGGAATGGAGCATTTCGTACGCGAGGAACATGACCGCGCTGGCCAACCAGCTGGTGTCGACGGCGACGACTGGCACGACCGCAGGTGGCGGCACGTCGCCGCTGACCGTCTCGATCGCGTCGAATGTCACGCCGCCGATTCCGGAGGGGACGGCGATCACGTGGACCGTAGCGGCGTCGGGCGGCAGCGGGCCGTTCCAGTATCAGTTCGTGCGTTACACCGACGGTCTCGGATGGAGTGTCGCGCAGGCGTATAGCAGCTCCAACACCTACACGTGGTTCCCGGCCCAGGGCACCCACGCCGTTCAAGTGTGGGTTCGGAACTCGGGATCCAGTGCGTCTTACGATGCGTACGCCGGGACAGGTCTTTTCCAGATCACATCCCCGACTCCGACAATCACCTCGTTCACTTCGAGCGTTCCGCTGCCTCCGGTGCTCAACGTGCCCGTCACCTGGACTGCCAGAAGCTCCTGGACCACAGGAATGGAGTACCAGTTCGTGCGGTACTCGGTCGTGACCGGGTGGCAAATCGCGCAGCCTTACAGCTCGCTGAACACCTACACTTGGTACCCGCCTCTCGGCACGAGCGTCGTGCAGGTCTGGGTGCGGCGCGTCGGTTCGACGGCTGCCTATGAAGACTGGAGGTCCAGCGGGCTGTTCACCGTTGCAAGCACTACTGCGCAGATCGCGAGCCTAACCGCGAACGTCGCGTTCCCCTCCGCCCCAGGTGTTCCGATCACATGGACGGCCGTCGGGTCGGGAGGCGCCGGATTCCTCGAATACAAGTTCTTTCTGTACAACCAGGCCACCCGTGGCTGGACCGTGATGCGCGACTGGGCCTCGAGCAGCCAGGCGACCTGGACTCCGAGCCTCGCGGATACGGGTCTGTATGCGGTGCAGGTCTGGGTACGAACCGCGGGCACGCTAGTGGACTACGAAGGATGGGCCAGCACACCGTTCTTCAGCATCACGACATCTACAGGGCTGACACTGACAGCGGATCGCAGTTTGAACACGCTGCGTCAGGGGGATCTCGTACGGTTCACAGCAGCCGTGACAGGCGGGGTGCCCTCGTGGGAATACGAATTCTTCACATATAACGGCACCACCTGGACGCTGCAAGCCCCCGGCTATAAGGCTCAAAACTACTTCGATTGGTTCGTCTCGGCCGGGACCCGTGCCGTGCAGGTATGGGTCCGGCCCGTCGGCTCTGGCGCCGCCTGGGAGCGCTGGCAGAGTACCGGCCTGTTCGTAGTCAATCCTTAGGCTTTCGACACGTAGCGACGATGCCGGCCCAGCGCCGCACGACGAGCCGCTGCGCAACGGCCGGCACAAATCTCACCGGCGGCGCGCGTGTGCCGAACCGAGTCTCCGCCAGTACGTCTCGTGGTGAGTAAAGTCGACGAACCGCGCGTCGAACGCTCGCCGAGTGTCGGCGTAGGTGATCTGCCTGGCGATTTTCGGACCAGCTGAGACTTGAGAGAATGGCGCCCTCGGGCCACGGAGGGAGCCATGAAGAAAACGCGATTCACCGAAGAGCAGATGGTCACGATCCTCCGGGAAGCCGACGAGAAGCCGGTCCCGGAAGTGGCGAAGAAGCACGGCGTCAGCAGTCAGACGATCTACGGCTGGCGGAAACACTACGGCACCCTGGAACCGGCCGACGTCAAGCGGCTCCGACAGCTCGAGCACGAAAACGGCCGGTTGAAGAAGATGGTGGCCGATCGCGATCTCGAGATCGACGTCCTCAAGGGAGATCACGCAAAAAAATGGCGTGCCGAAGGCTCGCGCGCATTGTTGAGCTAGGTCGTTGTCCGGACAAGGACCGACCCCGGCTTGGTAACACTTTCGGGATTCATCCGTCACGAAGAGCCGATATACACGCTGGCTCGGGTGTGCGCGGGAGAACGCTGGCAAACAACGAGATCGGTTGTGGCGAGCCGTATGGATCTGGGTGACGCGGCGCTGCGGCGGTGTTGGCCTACTGCGACGGCTTCGAAGGAAACGGCCGCACCAGCGGCTCGTCTTCCTTGCACCACGTTCCGGTGGCCTCGCGCGCCCACATCTCCTTTGTCTCGCCCGGCAGGGGTTCAGGGGAGATCGTGGGCGCCATGAATCGATATTTGACGGTGACCTGCATGCGCTGGCCGACCGGCTCGACGTGCGTGACCTCCACGTCTTTCAGCTCGAACCTGATGAGCCGGCTCTGCTTCAGAAAATCGCTCAGTGGCACGCGCGCCTTGTACGACGAGCAGTAGAACGGGTAGGCGCCCGCCAGATCGCGCTGCTGGCGCTTCGCCCAGTATTGCTGCGCGCGTGTTTCGATTGACATGGAATGCGGCGCGCGCGGCACACCAGAGGGCTGCTGTACCGCGGCCGTCCCTTGCGTCATCGCGAACGCGCATACAGCGACAAGGCTCCTAAGGGCCACGGTGTAACCAAATGCGGGTTTTGCCATGGTGGGCCTATGCAGACGGAGAACCATCGAGCAGGCGCGCCTCGTGGCCTCATGACTCCATGGACCAGGCGAGCCACGAAGTATAGAGGCCCATCGGTCCGGGGTCAAATGGTCGCCCCGTCGCGTTCCGTGTCGCGGCAAACCCATTACAGGACTGTGATCGCAAGCTTTAACGTGGCGCGCAGCACGATCGCGGTGTCGCCCCGGGGCCGGATGGTCTACTCGAAATCCTCGTCCCATCGCGATCCTGAACGGACCGATCGCGTACAGAGAACCGCCATCGGTCATGCACTCTATATTCGGTCGCCTGCGAGAAGTTGAAAGCCACGCCCTTTCGGGCTACTGCGGTGGCCATCGACGAAATTGGGGCTGGCACACCGAATGGGATTCGGCTATGCTCACTGCCCACTTCGTCCGGCTTACGCTTGTTAAGCCAGGAGGTTTCTTATGCGCGCACGGATCTTCGCCCTGGCGTTCATCGCCTCGCTCGTGACCGGGACCGCGTGGGCAGACAACACGAGCGCTGGAGGCGCCTACTCTTTGGTCCCGGGCGGCACACCGTCGGAGGCGTACCTCAATACGACCAGCACCGAACGGTGGTACTCCTTTACCGCGTTCGCGGGGCGATCCTACTGCGCCGAAACACAGGGCGGCGTCTTTTTCGACACTAGCAGCACTGCGGGTCAAATCGACACAATCGTCACCGTCTACCGTGCGGACACGACGACAGCCATCGTCATCAATGACGACATGGGACAGGAGCCCCGTGGCTTTCGCCTGTCGCGCGCCTGCTATATCGCTACGGCCACCGAGATCAATTACATCAAGGTGGTGCGTTTCGATCCCGCAGCTGCATTCAGCATCCGGACCCGCATCGCCGAGACAACCTTGTTCTCCAACTGGTTCTTTGTGGGCGGGGACTACAGCGCGTTCACGCTGATTCGCAACACGACGAATACTTCACTGTCGTACACGATCAATTGGCGTAACGCAGCCGGCACGATCGTCGCCACGACCAGCAGCACGATCGCTGGAAATGGATCCACTGCCCTCGACGCGCGCGCCTTCGTCACGACGGTGGTATCGGGCACCGTGGAAATCGTCCACAACAGCGCACCGGATGCCATCATGGCGACCACCACCGTCCTGTCGGGCACGACCGGACTGAGCTTCGACACTTTTTTTGTCAAACGAGCTAGCTGGTGACGAGCGTGCGCAGTGCGACAACGACATGCGGGAAATTGCCATGACTGGTGCGCGATGTATACCGCTATTCGGCTTGGTCCTGGTGATCGGGGCGCCGGTTTTCGCACAGACCGTTACGCCCGGCCCAGACGGAACGATCTCGGTCCACGCCGCGCAAGTGCCGCTCGCGACACTTCTGCGGGCCATGGCCGAGATCAGCCCGTTCGAGAAGCTTGACGTCGATCCGGAAATCGAGTCGACGCCCGTCACTGTCGACGTAAAGGACAGCACCCTTCGAAGCGCGGTCATCTCCGTGTTGGACGCGGCCGAAGGAGTCGACTATGTCCTTTCGGCCTCGCCGGACGGCCGCCGCTTGCGTGTGGTGGCAGGCAGGACGAAAGGCGCCGGAAATCTGCGGGCCGTGCCTGCGCCCGCTCAACCAGCGGCGGACATGTCCGAGACACTCGCAAGAGCTCCTGATGCGAAGAAGCCGGTGCCGGAGGAAACCGCCGCGGAACCGGTCGATGCCAGTAAGGATGATGTGACGCCGCGGACGGTGGAGTACCTGAACGCCGCCCTCGCGCAGCGTCCGACGGCACGCACGCCGGGGACCGTCATCGAGCTTCCCTTCCCAGGCCCTGACGGTGCGCCGCTCCGGACCGTAGTTCCGCCGGGTGGCGTTTCGGCGGCATCCTCGGGCTTGCCCGTTGGTGCTCCGCGGACGGGAGCCGTTGCAGCGCCACCCTCGGACCCGGGTCTGCAGGCGCTGCACGGCCTTCTGCTCCAAGCGCGCAGGCCCGGGCAATAGACATACCAGAGCTAAGGACCCGCCGTGCTCGATCCGGCGGGTCCGTCCAGAGATACTCGGCGTAACGCGTCACTGCAGACGCGTCTTTCCAGGGCCGCAGAGCCATCGACCTTTACTCGCGCGAGCGGTCGAAGCACACGTATCCGGCGTTCTGCTTCAGGTGTTCGCGCGGCGCACTCCGGACATGAAGATCTGCTTGTAGCCGTCGATCGTCGTCTCGATGTTCAGCCGAGTACGGGCGAGCGAGTATGCGTTGTTGGCGAGGCGCTGGAAGAGCGCATCGTTGGTCAGCAGCGCCTCGACCACCCGCGCGAGGGCATCAACATCGTCGTCGGTGACGAATCCAGCCTCGTGAAGGCGAATCAAACCATCCGGATCGACGCGCAGGCTCGCGACCGGGGTCGCGCTCCGACAAGCCTCTACGAGGACGTTCGGAAACCCCTCGGCCTCTGATGAAAGCACGTACACCCGAGCGGCACGGAAGAGTAGTTCTACCTCATTACGGGATGCGCCTTCGATCAGCCTGAGATTTGGAAGATGTAAGGCCTGCTCGCGGAGGGACGGCAGCACGGACGAGTGATTCTCATCGAAGGTCGCGACCATGACGAACCGATGGTTCGGCAGGCGCCTGGCGAGTGTGAGAAACACTTCAGGCCGCTTGTACGATGCAGCGCGCCCGATCCACAAAACTGTAGATTTCTCCGTAAGGGATACATCCGCCATTACCGGATGGCTGTTGTACAGCACCGTTGACTCCAGGCCGAAACTGCGGCGGAGGGCTTGCTGTTGGACCGACGTCTGCGCCACGAGCGCATCTGCGCGACGTAGCGCGGCAATGAACAGCGTCGCCAGCAGCCGTCGCCCTGAAAACAGACGATTCGTTAATGTATCTCGCGCGGTCTCCCAGTCGTGCTGAAATCGGAATACGAAAGGTTTGCGGCTTCCGATTCGCGTCGCGACGAAGCACAGGAGCGCCTCGAGCGACGCGCCCTTGCACAGGTACACATCGGCATGGACGGAACGGAGCGACCGAATTACCCTGAAACAGTATCGGAGGAAATGCCCGCGGCGAGTGCGGTTGGCCCGGTATCGCGCGATGGCCAGCACCTGCACGCCGCCGATCGTGCGACGCTGGCTTCGATCGCCGATCGTTGCCAGAGATGGCCGAAACGCGGGGTCGAGCGCGAGGGCCGTCGCGATCTGCCACACATCCAGCTCGGCTCCGCCCACTCGACCCTCGATCCCTTCGATCAGCGGTAAGGCGCCTGGAGAAAACAGGCACACTGTCGTCACATTGTCCGAGGTACGCGCACCCATTCGTGTCGAGAGCCCTCGTACTGCTTGACGATGACAGCGGGGTTACCGCAGGCGACCGAGAAGGGCGGGACATCCCGAGTGACCACGGAATTCGCGCCAATCACCGAATGGCGGCCGATCGTGACGCCAGCCAAGACGCAAACGTTGATCCCTAGCCAGCAGTCGTCCTCGATAACGACCGCGCGAGCGGGGATCATCGGCTGCAGTCTGATCGGTAACGAGACGTCCTCATATCCATGATTGCTATCGCCGATAAACACCCGATCCGCTAATACCACGTTGCGCCCAATCGACACGCTGCCCGTGCAGGATACGACAAAGCCCCGATTGATGTGGGCGTTCTCCCCGATGGCGAGATGCGCGCCATCAGCGACGCTGAACCACGCATCGCGATCGATGAACACGCCGCGACCGATCTGCACGGCGCCGCCATCGAGGAGTTGCCGCGGGTCTCCGCGAAAGAAAAACGAAATGTGTGAACCGCGATGCCTGAGCCGCCAAACGACGTGCACACGGTCATACAGTTCGCTCATCCGTGCGCGACCGCACCGCAAAGTACCGATGAACGACATGCTTCCGCTAACGCGCTCACTGCGCGGCGGCCGCGAAATTCCTGTGCGAGGCCTGTGCGACGACGACCGGGGGTCGCCGACCAGAGACGCTCACGGGAAATGGGCCACGGCTCACGCCCTCTAACCCAGCCTCTCTGAACCACGATTCGACTTCGTCGGCTGTGTGCTTCCACTGATATGCGGGCGAATACCAGTCGAATGTGTCCAGCCATCGCCATTCAGGATCCGGATGAAGGCTCGTCGGCAGCCAGACGCGGGTAAAGCGGCCGGCGATTCGGTTGCGATGGACATGAAACATCGGGATTGCCATCCACGAGAGTCGGAGCAGCCACTCGCGCGACAGGTGAGGCGTGAAATGCCGCAGCAGCTCACCACCTCGCCAAACCAGCAGTTCTTTGGAGTACACCCAGATCGAGATCAAGCCACCGGGCTTCAGCAGACGGACCAGACGCTGGAACGCAGCTCGCGTATCGGGCGTATGATGGAGCACACCAAGACTGTAGATGCAATCGAAAGTACCCTCCGCGAATGGAAGGTTCATGATGTCGGCCTGGTAGACCGACACGTTGGCGCGGCCGCTCAGGTTTCTCGCCGCGGCCTCCGACGCAATGCTCAGATCGACCGCGTGGACGTTGGCGCCGGCGTCGGCACACACCTCAGCGAAACGTCCCATGCCACAACCGGCATCGAGCACCGTAGCACCTTTGAGGTCGTGCAGTGACCAGCCGGTCTTCTCGGTGAACGTGTCCCGACTCTGGGTCGTGCCGTTGGCGGAATCAAGCTGAGTCTTTGCAAAGCGGTTCCACTGAAATCCGAATGAGCTCGCGTAGAAGTCCCCCGTGACAAACCGGGGGATGCCGCGCACGACCGGATATGTCGCAGCGCAGGCCCGGCACGCCAGCTCGGTCGACGTGCCGGTGAGGCCTACAGCACCGCAGCTAATACACTTGAGTTCCATCGGGGACAACGCTGTCGTTCTTCAACACGCGTGGCAACCAAGGCGAGACGAAACCGCACTTGATGCTGATGTGAGCGTCACATATTGTACACGGCGTTCGGTCGTTCGCAATGTCACACGCCGATCTCGGGGTGGCCCGCCCCCCGCGGGGGGTCGGTTCGAGCTGTCTATTCGCGTCATCTCGCCGGCACCGCCTTCTTCACGTATCATCGATGCTCTGATGCGCAGACCGGAGACCGCGCGGTCGATCACCTCGGACACCCTCGAGAGCTTCCTTTTAAAGGTGCTGCTATACGGAGTCGGTTTCGGCGGGAGCATTCTCGTCTCGCGAGGGCTTGGGCCGACGGGGCGCGGTATTTATTATCTGCCCGTCGTAACGGCGGCGACCGTGTCAGCGATGGCAACCCTCGGTATCGAGCAGGCGAACGTATTCCTCTTCGGCAGCCATGCAGTGAGCATTGGACGCTTGTGGGGACAAGGAGGATTCATCGCCCTGTCGCTGGGCACACTGGGCGGCCTTCTTCTGGTTGATTTACCCTTTTTGCTGCCGGCTACGTTCGCGTCATCGCCGCCGCCCCTCTGGTGGATCGTTGCAGCTGGACTGCCATTCGTGCTTCATACACAGTTCGCGGCGGGCCTGCTTACCCTGAGAGGGGACGTCACCTGGCAGTTTCGCGCAGCACTCATCAGTGGGGTACTTCAGACCGCAGCGCTTGTGGGCCTTTTCGTCTCTGGCTCGTTCTTTCCCGCGGGCGTTCTTGCGGTGTCGGTTGCTTCAAGTCTGGTCACATGGGTACTCACGATCAGCAAGCTCGCCGGTGCAGACCGATGGATCCGATGGGACGCCCAGCTCCTCAAGCTGACCCTCACGCGCTCGCTCGTGCTGCACGCAGGGATGCTGCTGCTGTTTCTTCATCTGCGCGCAGACATGTTCATGCTGAACCGAATGGCGGGACCGGCTTCCCTGGGAGTGTACTCCCTGTCTGTAACGCTGGCCGAAACGGTCTTGCTCGCCACTGACTCCGTGGCGATTGCCGTGCTCCCGCGCCAGATGGGAAACAGCATCCAGGAAGCGGCAGTCACGGCCCTTCGTGCCGCTCGTGTCAACCTGCTGCTGAGCGCCTCTCTGACAGTTGCGTGGGGCATCATTGGTTTCCCATTGATTGTGACGGCTTTCGGTCAGCCGTTCCGCGGATCGTACCTGCCGCTCATGTTGTTGCTCCCGGGCATCGCGTCGATGGGGATGCAGAGGGTATGTGGCGGTCCGGTGCTGCGTCGAGATCAAAATAGTCGGATCATTGGCATTAATGCAGTCAGCCTGTCGTTGAACATCGGCCTGAACCTGTTATGGATTCCCCGCTGGGGAGCTGCTGGCGCAGCACTGGCATCAGCGTGCTCGTACTTCCTCGGCGCACTTCTGTTCCTGTACTGGACAACCAGAATGGCACGGTGCGGGTTCCTTGAAGGAGTCGTACCCGCGCGCGCCGACCTGCAACTGGCGGCGCGAGCGTTGCGACTCTTCGCGAGTCTACGCCGTGAGGGCAGAGTGCCACCGAAGAGGAGCGCGCCGTGACTGAGCGATGGAGACAGTACGTGACAGGGAGCATGCAACAAGCCGGCGATCCGCTTCGTTTCGCAATCGATCAATGGATGTTTCTTTTCCCCTTGTACCTCGCGATTCGCGGAGCCGTGGCCGAGGGTGCGCGCGTTCTCGATGTGGGGTGCGGTGCCGGCGCCTTCACGTCGCTTTTGACGACGTACGGCTTCGCAGCTGTGGGTGTGGATCAAGACTCAAAGGTTGTAGAGATGGCGCGCCAGGTCGGACGAACGCTCGGGGGAAGCGCGACATTCGAACAGGCTGACGCCTTCGATCTGTCACGGTTTTATAATCAGTTCGACTTCGTGTACTCAATCGGCGTCGTTGAACATTTCGACCGTGACGTGACGGTAAGGTTGATACGCGAACACGCGAAGTGCGCGCCGTCAGTACTGATCGCGATTCCTACCCGCTACACGCGATATGCTGCAACCGTTACCGACGAGCGGCTGTATGAGTTGGGGGACCTCCAGGCGATGATGCGAAACGCAGGCTTAAGCGTCACCTACTCGTTCGTCTACGGTGACGTACCAACTCTCCTCGCGCGCAACCTCGAACGCCTGCTACCTCCTGCGGCGTATCGGCAGCTGAAACGCACCTGCAGCTATGCAATGGGTATCGGCTGCATCGGTGGGCGCTCCTGACGTGCTCTGACTCGCCGTCAAGAACACCATCTTCCTTTCATCGGAGATGCGCCGCAATGAGTCCGTATGGGATCGGCGGGGATAGCTCGCGAGAGCGGGATCGAACACCGAACCAAAACAGCGGCAGCGTCTCGACCTTAGGGCGGGTCCTTACTTGAGCCACGCTCTGACTGAGATGTGAGCCGCAGCGAGAAGCCCGAGTGCCGTCCAGTACGCACCGTACCACAGCGCGAACCGCCTCCGCGCAACGACGTGGAGCACTCCGAGGCAGGCAAACAGGAACAGGACAGGCACGATGACCTCGCGTTGCCGGTATGACACATTAAGGACAAGATATTGAGCGAAATAGAGGACCGTGAAAATCCACAGGAAAGCAGTAGCGAAGCGCACGTCGTCTCGCCTGAAAAGGCGGCGGCTCTCGATGAGTAGCCCGACGAGGAGGAACGGCAAAATGCCGTACCAGATCAATATGCCGGGGTAGAGCAGATAATCGCCTGATTGAATTTCTCGGAACGTCCAGTGCTGGGGCGGAATCCACGGAAATGGTCCAAGCACGCGTCTGAGAAGGTTCGCGGCGAAACTCGGCAGCGTGTGGCCATGCGGTACTTCAAGCGTGTGGCCATGCGGTACTTCAAGCGTTTGGCCAGGCGCTGTTGCCAGCATTTGCCCGTACCTCGCTTCAGTTCTGTTGCGCTGCTCAAGTCGGTCCACCAGTCCGGCAGAATAGATTCGCATGGTCGGTGTCCCAAGTGCATACTGCACTTGGGAGACGAAAAGTGTCGGCGAAATAGGCCATCCGACACGTGCGGGCACGATCTCGGCAGCGCTGAACACGAAAAGGAGGCCGGCGGCAGCCGCCCGCGTGCGGAAGCAGAGACGCCGTGGGAAGATGATCACCCACATACCGGCCGCTGCCGTCGCGGCCTCCAGGTAGGCGAAGGAGTAGAGGCGGCCGGTTCGCAAGTACATCAGTGCTATCGCGGCGGGCAACGAATAGAAGAGAACCGGGCGCAGCGTGCGTGCGCGCACAATCCGCAGTATGGCCCATACGGAGAGCAAGGTTGCGAAGACGACCGATGGGTCCTTCAAGAGGTCGACAGCCGACAAGACGATCAGCGAGGGATAGAACGCAACGAACAATCCGACCGCGCGCGCCACCCGTGGAAGCACGTTTCTCGCGATGGCAAATGACAAGGGCGCGGCGAGGGCCGTGAGCCCGATATTCAGCGTCTGCAGCCCGAACAAATCCGCGTGCAGAAAACGGATAGCGACCGCGAAGAGGTAATAGTGTGAAATGTCGTAAGTTCCGAAAAAGACAAGCGGATTCGTGCCGAGATCGAAGCCGCGCGCCACAATCTCGGTGGCACCGTTGAAATAGCCCGTGGAATCGGGCCCCAGGAACGGACCGCCCTCCCGCAAAGCCGCGCCGGTGAAGACCAGCAGCGCGGTAACGCGAATCGCGAGCGCCAGCATGAATAGATTGACGCTCACCGTACGCGCCCTTGTTCGTTCCGACCAAGAGATTATGGCTGCGCACACCACAACGATCCCAACGATTAACCAGAACGAAGAACGCACGGGCAGCAGGGCGTCGCCTGCCATCAGCATCAGGGCGGCGAACCCTCCTGCCGACCGGGACACGACTGGCGATGAGAGGAAATGGAGTCGGACTGCAGAAAAGGGGGATGCGACCGCTGTTCGTGTCGGAGGATGTTGACCAACGTGTTGAGTGACCGACACGTAAAGTGTCATTTGCTATCAGGCAGCCACGATGCAATCCAAACTGGACGCGACGTCTGCGGAGGTATGCGGCCGCTGGTCAATGAAGGCGCGGAACCACAGTTCGAGCATCAGAATATTCCACAGCTGGTAGTGCCATGAGGCGGTCCCGCGTACATGCTCGTCGAGCAAATGGCGGACGGCCAAAGGCCGAAGAACGCCGCGCTCGCGAAATCGGACGCTGCCGGTCACGTCGCACAGCAACTCCTTGAGAGAGCCGCGGAACCAGGCATCAATGGGCACTCCGAAACCCATCTTCGGGCGATTGATGATCTCTGCGGGCAGAAGGTCGGCCGCAGCCTGCTTCAGAATGTATTTCTTCACGCCATGACGTAACTTGAGATTTGAGGGCAGACTCGCCGCAAACTCCATCAACTCGTGATCCAGGAACGGCGACCGCCCCTCCAGACCGTGAGCCATCGTGGCGATATCGACCTTCACCAGCAGATCATCCGGCAGGTAGTTGTTGACGTCTACGTCCAGTGTTGCGTCGGCAAGATCGGGACCGTCGCTGCGGCCGTAGGCATCCAGCAGCAGCCGTTCGGGGTCTGTTGCCGCCGTTTCCAGAAACTCCGGAGTACAGACGTCCCGCCTGAGGCCGCGATGGAAGTGTGACATCCATCGCACATACCGCTTCTCGGGCGTTTCTGCCGCCGCCTCGAGGAAGCGACGGCCGCGCGTCAACAGGCTTCTTCGTCTGGCACTGGATGGAACCAACGCGGCGGCGCGAGCAAGCATCTGCCGCAGCCCGCGGGGAATACCGTCAAGCCTTTGTCCCAGCAGGTTTGCTTGGTAGCGTTCGTAACCCGCGAAATTTTCGTCGCCCCCGTCGCCATTCAGCGCCACCGTCACGTGACGCCTGGTCAACTCGCTGAGCACGAACGTAGGAATCGCCGACGAGTCCGCGAATGGTTCGTTGTAGTGCCATACCAGTGCGGGCAGGAGCTTCACCGCGTCTGGACGGACGACGAACTCATGATGATCGGTCCCGTACCGCTGCGCCACGAGCCGCGCCGCGGGCAACTCGTCATACTCCTTCTGCTCGAAGCCGATGGAGTATGTCTTGACGGGACCACTGCCCGTGGAAGCCATCAGCGCCACGACGACACCGGAGTCGATACCGCCGCTGAGAAATGCTCCGAGGGGTACGTCCGAAATGAGGCGCAGGCGCACCGCCTCACCCAGCCGGCTGCGGAGTTCGTCGATGGCGTCCGCCTCACTGAGGCGACGCTTGCACGCATAGCTCAGCTTCCAGTACCGGTGGACGCTCAGCTTCCCGTCCTCGACGATCAGGTAATGTGCGGGTGGCAGTTTCCGCACTCCACGGAACGCGGAACGAGGCGCCGGCACGTACTGGTAGGTGAGATACTCTGCAATCGCGGCCGGATCGGCTTCCGGCACGAAAGCCGGGTCGGCGAGGAAAGCCTTCGGTTCCGAGGCGAACGCAATACCTCCGGCATCCACCCAGTAGTGCAGCGGCTTCTTTCCGACGCGATCGCGGGCAGCGAACAGACGGCGACGCGGCGCATCCCAGATGGCGAATGCAAACATTCCGCGCAGGCGCGACAGGCATCCCACGTCGTACTCGCGATACGCCGCGAGGACCACCTCCGTGTCCGTCCGGGTGTGGAACGCGTGCCCCTTCGCCTCGAGCTCGGCGCGCAGGTCACGGAAGTTGTAGATTTCGCCGTTGAACGTGATCCACAACCGGTGATCCACGGTACTCATCGGCTGTGTTCCAGCGGGACTCAGATCGATGATGGCCAGGCGCCGGTGCCCGAGACCGACCGGCCCGTCCGTGTACACGTCCCAGCCGTCGGGTCCGCGATGCGCGAGCAGATCGCACATCTGCCGAAGCACCAGGGCTGAGACCGGTGCTCCGGACGTAAAATTCAGCCGCCCGGCTATACCGCACATCGGCTGATGCCCTCCGTCGCGGGCTCGTACTGCAGGCGCTCGCCGGCGGCGAGCCGCGTGTAAATGTTCTCGTAGGCGCGGACGACATGGCCTATCTCGAAGCGTCGGCGAACGGCCGCCGCCGCCTGGCTGCCGAGCTGCGCGGCGTACGCCGCGTCTTCCAGCACACGCAGCATCGCCGCGGCGAGCGCGGTCGAATCCGCAGGAGGAACGAGGATGCCCGTTTCGTCGTCCGCGATCGCTTCCAGATTGCCGCCTACGCGCGTCGCGACAACCGGACGTCCCGCCGCCATTGCCTCCAGAATGGCGTTCGAGTACCCCTCCTGCAGCGATGGATGCACGTACAGGTCTGACGTCGCGAGGAGGCTCGGAACGTCCGTGCGGCTCCCCAGGAACCGCACCGATCCGTCGATGCCGAGCTCACACGCGATCGCCTGAAGGTGCGACCTCATCACCCCTTCTCCGACTAGTAGCGCCGTCGCCTGCGGAAAACGCTCGACCACTCTCGGCCACGCGCGCAGAAAGAACTCGTGCCCCTTGTAGTGAATGAGATTCGACACGACAATGACGCGGGGCCGTGTGCCCAGCTCCGCGGTTGTAAGCGGTTCGGCCGAATGGTCGAAGCGACCGAAGTCCACGCCGTTGTGAACGACAAGGACACGCTCTGGATCGATGTGCTCTCGATCAAGAGTGTCGCGGCGCACCGCCTCGGAGTTCGCGATGAAGAGGTCGGTCAGTCGATCGGCCGCTCGTTCGAGCAGAAGGTAATGTGGCTTGTCCGCCTTGAACAGCCCGAGACTGCGGCGGCTCGCGATGACGACCGGCACGCGTGCGGCGCGTCCGACGTACGCGCCGAGGATGTACGCCCACAACAGCACACCGTGCACGATGTGAGGACGCGTCTCGCGCATCAGACGAAACATCTGCCACAGCCTCAGCAAAGCATGAGGCAAGGCCGTCACATACCTGCCCTGGTTCCGAAATCTGCGGAAATCGAGAATGCGGACGCGGACGCCGGCGCGGGCGAGTCGCTCGACCAGCGGACCGCCGGTCGCCAGACAACAGACTGTCGCGTCAAACCGGTCACGATTGAGCCGCGTCACCAGCTCGACGAGCTGCATCTCCGCCCCACCGACATCGAGCGTCCCGATCACGAAAAGGATTCGGATTCGTCCCGCGTCTGGAACACCGGCGAATTTAGATTTGGGGTCCACGAACACCTCTCACGGAGACAGAAACATGCGAGCAGGCGATATCCGTCAGTCCTGCTTCTCTGAACCAACCCTCGACTTCGCCGAACGTATGTTTCCACTGATAGCGCGGCGAGTACCAGTCGAAGGTGTCCAGCCATCGCCATTCCGGGTCCGGATTGATGCTCGTCGGGAACACCGCCGCCGTGACGATACCGAGCAGGGGCAGTTTGTGGATATGGTAGAGCGGAATCGCAATCCTGGACGCTTTGAGCAGAACGGACTTCGGCAGACTCGGCGTGAAAGTGCGCAGCAGCTCACCGCCGAACATCCATCGGAGCTCGGTCGAATAGACCCAGATGGCGATCCGGCCGCCTGGCTTCAGCAGCTTCGTCAGGCTCAGGAATGCCTTGCGCGTATCCGGGGTGTGGTGCAGCACGCCGATGCTGTAGATGGCGTCGAACGTGCCCTCCGGAAACGGCAGGTTCATGATGTCCGCCTGGTAGAAGGACGTGTTCGGGAAGCGCCAGAGGTTGCGCGCCGCGGCCTCGACCGCCGTGCTGAGATCGACGGCGTGGACCTCGGCGCCCGCGGCGGCACAGACCTCGGCGAACCGACCCATCCCGCAGCCTGCATCCAGGACGCGTTGGCCGCCCAACGACTCGAGCGTCCACCCGGTCTTCTGCACGAACGCATCACGACTGCGCGACGTGCCGTTCGCCGAGTCGAGCTGCGCCTTTGAGAATGTGTTCCACTGGAAACCGAACGACCCGACGTACTGCTCGGACGAGACGAACCGGCTCACGCCATCGATAAGCGGATAGTGCGAGGCGCACTCAGGGCATGTCCAGGCCGTCTGCTCACGCGCGAGCGGCAGAGCGCCGCAACTTACGCACTTAAGCCTCAAACGCACTCGAGCTCTTCCTTTGAATTCGGTGAGGTGCATGCCACAGCGCTCGACTGGGCGCCGTGCGTACTCGAAGGTGATCGAGGTGGATCAGCGCATCGCTGATTTCCCGCGCACGTCCACCTCGATCAAGAACCTGTGAGCCACTGAAAATACTATGTTCCTTCCTGAGTGGTCAAGGAGGACCTGCAGGGCCGCTCGCCACGCGCCGCCTATCGGGCGAGTGCCCGGATGACATCCATCGGAGCCCCCGACCAGCGATCGATCAGGCTATTCGGATGTCGGCGACGCTCCGATAAGGTACCGGGCGTCAGCTCCCCGCGCGCTGCTGTCCTCCGCGCTCGGTCTAGTGCCGGGCCTATCATAATGCGCGCACGAAAGATGCCATGACCCGTGCGCTCGCGTTCGCATTACTGCTGCTGCTCATCGGCTGTAACAGCCCGACGGTTCCGACGGGACCCTCCAGTGCGTCCGCGCCGGCCGCGCTCCCGCCGAATGAGTCCACGCCATCCAACCCGACCGCCACCGCTGACACGTGGATCATCTCCGGCCAGTCCAATGCCGTGGGGTGCGCCGGGGGGATTGGCCCGTCGAAATCGGGTCGCGTCCTGATGCCGCTGGTCGGATCCTGGGTGCCTGCCTCTGATCCACTGTCGTTTGTCGAGCCTTGTTCCGGCTGCGAAGTAGGAGCCTGGGTCACGGCCGCGCAGGTCTATAACGCCGCCGCTGGGCGCGCGATCAAGCTCACGGGATGGGCGCGGGTATCGTCGGCGATCAGCCTGTGGCGGGCCGACCAGGACGGCTGGAGCCGCTTGCGGGCGAGAATCCGCTCCGACGGGCAGGCTGCGACGACGTTTCTGTGGTGGCAAGGAGAGGCCGAAGCGGCAAGCAACCAGGCGACAGGTTATGCGGCGGCGCTCGCGGATTTGGTCCGCCGCGTCCGCGACGAGGCGCACAATCCCTCAATGCGAGTTGTTGTGATCGCGTTGGCCGATGCGCCGTACCCTGACCTGCGCAAGGGATACGAACGGTTGCGGAACGAACAGCGGACGTTCGTCGCCAACGACGGCCGCGCCCTCATTGTCTCTGCGGAAGGCTTGCCGCTCAACCCGGACAAACCATACCATTTGACGGTGTCGGGGTACGCGGAGCTCGGACGCCGTGTGGCAGCGGCCATGCGATAAATTGAACTTGCCTCAAGGGACGCGCAACTGCTGCCCGCCTTGCTCACGCCTCACGGTGTCCGCATAGAACACCGCGTACTGTCTGGAGAGCGAATCGGGGCTGTCGTGCCCGCAGATCTGAAGCACGTTGGGTGGTTCTGGCAAAATGGCACTCGACGCGACGAGCCAGACCAAGCGACCACGCTTGAGATCGTACGCGTTCATCATCGTGTGGCCGGCGATGAATCGGTTCACGTCGTTCCTGATCTCCACCACTCCTGCCGTGCGTGGCACATCGCGCGCGCGAATCTCCGGCACGACAATGCGCGTGTCGTCCACGTCCGGAACGTTTCCGATGATGCGAAGAAACGATCCGTGGGAAAAGCGCACGTGGACCGGCAGCGTCCCAGCCGGGCACGGCGCGTCCTCGACTGAAGGAGGACGGCTCGCATAGAACACGCAAAGGGGGCCCACGAACACGAACGCCGCGAGTGCCAAGCCGAAGGCTTCGGCGACGCGCGGCGTGTGCGTTTCTGCGGTGACGCTCGCCACTGTAGGGCGAGGGATCGGACGTGCCGTGCGCATCACGCGACTGCCCCATCCAAGCAATGCGGCGCCGCCAACGCCTATCAGGATTGCGCCCATCGGCACTGTCGCCGCATATACGCGGAGACCGGCATCAATCGGAGGCACGAGCGGAATCGAGGCGATGTGGCCGATTGTGGCTGCCAGCAGCAGCGCGTACGGAGCGAGTCGATGGCGCCAGGCGGCAATCGCCATTCCGCACGCGCTCAAGAAGTAGCAGATCAATTGAAAAAAGAGAGAATGGCTGCCGTCGCTCACGAATGCAAAGACGGCGTACTGCTCCTTGGGCCACAAATACGCGCGCCACATTTTGAGGCTGCCTTCCACGAGACCCATAGGACGAGCGCGGAACGCCTGAAATGCCAGAGCGTACATCTCGGCTCCCTCGCGCGCCGCGGGGTGGTCGATGACCGCCTGACCCCACCCCTTTCCGCCCACGACAAGGCCGTAGAGCGAATACGAGAAATTCGAAAACGCTGTCTGGGGGCTCGCGGGATCAGCCAACAGACGGCCGACTCCCAGCGTCAAAGTGGCCGCAATCACCACCGCCGTGACGGCGCCGAGGCTTGCATGGAGCCATTGACCGCTCCCGCGGAATATCCACGCGATCGCGAAAACGAGAGCGGGCAGAACGAAGAACGTGCCAGCGCGCGCCATCAGCGCGATTGTCAGCAACCCGATTCCTAGCCAGATTCCCCTGACGTTGGCGTCCCGGGACCCACGCCAGAGGACAGCGAACGCAACGGTGCCCACCGCGAATCCGAGATTCTCGGTCAGAACGGTCCCGCAGCCGCCCTCCACTCGATAGAACAGGAACAACACGATCGTGGCGAGGACGGCGGCCGCCGGGCCATGGCTGATTCGCAGCTCGCGCGCGAGCAAGAACGTCGCGACCGCATTCAGGGCTACGAACACCGCGAGTGTGATCTGCAGGTTTCCCCTGGTCAACCCAAGCAGCGTCGAGAGGGTCCCGACGTACAGCGGACGTCGCGCCGACCAGCCAAGAGGATGCCCGTCGAGGAGACGGATCGCGTCGTAGTAGTAGTGGCTCGCGTCAGAGAACGGCAGCAGCCCGCCAACCGCGTTGAAGTGAAGGCCGAAGTGCTGCCAGAGGGCGGCCAATGGCAGCGCAAAGAGTGCCAGCGTCACCGTCAGGCTCGCAACAGTCCCAATCCAGTCCCGCCGGACGTAACAGCACCAAAGCACGAACGCAACCGGGAATGCTATCGGCGTCAAGGAAAAATACGACGCGAGCAGAAACTGCGGCGGGAGTGCCGCGCGGACAAGGACCGCGAACACGACGAAAGGGATGACCAGAGTGGCCGCGCGCAAGGTCCGGCCACGCCATCCAGGGCGAGCGAACGGCCGCCCAGCTTGCGTCGAGAGCTCGTCCAAGCGCGCTCGGGCATCCCTCAGCGAGCCGGGTGCGACCTTGGCGAGCGCCCGCCCACTCGACCATGCGAGTATGGCCGCAGCCAGCAAACATGCGACCCAGAGACCTGATAGCGCCACACGGCCACGAAGCCAGCCGCCGGACGTCGCGTCAAGCGAGTAGCGCGCGACAACGAGATAGAACAGGACCAGGAGACCTGCACCGACCACCTTCCAGGCCGGCCGGATAGTCCACCGGCGCCCGCCGGGTCTCCGCCCCAGGTCGATCCACAGGGCTCCGGATACGAGAACCAACGCTCCCCATATCCATACGAGTGCGAAGGGCAGGCTGGCGGCCGTGATGATGGTGTAGGTCCGGCCGTTCGTTCGAGGGTCGCTATTGTCAGAGCTGGAGAAGTACAGCGTTCTGCCCCAATGGGAAAACTGCCCAAACCCGTCGTCGCGAATGTAGAAGTGCGGCCGATGCGGAGGGCCGAGCCGACGGCGGTTTTCGTAAAGGCGTGTACCGGCTCTCCGCGGGTGCTCGGGACTGTCTCCGTCGACCCGGAAAAATGACTCGTAGGATGAGCGCGGTACGAGCGCGCTGTACATGAACCCGTTCGCTGGAGCAAACCCAGTCGCCCGAGCAATCTCAGTGACAGTAAATGTGTGCGCCTCGTTGATGCCCCAGGCAACGCCGAATGCGACCGGCGCAAGGCTGAGGACCAACGTTCCGATCAAGAACCAGGCCGCCGGTCGTTCCTCCGAATAGCTACGCTGCTGCGTGACGTTCATTCGGGTGCACGCCCGAGACCGCGCGGTGTAGAGCTCCCGACCTTCTCAGCAGCGTCTCTTCGCCGGAGCACGATTGTGGCGAACATCGCGAAGGTGTTCATCCAAGGCTGCAGCGTGCGCTCCA
>WNGF01001075.1_pt1 | contig 40145 bp, 31 predicted proteins | sample 5400641 | NCBI WGS metagenome assembly WNGF01 (sample SAMN13153371, study PRJNA577476) | soil metagenome | isolation source: 80 cm soil or saprolite under grassland replicate 2 | place: USA:California | collected 2016-06-15 | reverse complement strand
TGTACCGGTTGGGAGCCGTTTTCATGCCCGTGCTATCGTTCTCCCCGGTTCCAGTGAGCGCCGCTAGCTCAACTGGCAGAGCAGCGGACTCTTAATCCGCGGGTTCGGGGTTCGAGTCCCTGGCGGCGCACCCGTGATCAAGGCTCTGACCTGGCGATACGTTCCAGATCAGAGCCATTTTCACGTCCATAGTGGACGGTTGGGTGCTCCGTGGGTGCTCTAGAGCCGTTGGACGAAACCGGCCCTGGGTGGACCAGATGGACTGGACGGCACGATCCAGCGGCGGCGTGAAGGCTCACGCAGGCCGAATCCCACTTCGTTGACGTCGTGACCGTGACGCGCCATGCGCGACGCGCCCCGTTCCGGCGTGTCGGCTGCGGGGGTGCCAGATCGTATCGGACCCGCGTGCTTGACTCGCTGCGGAGGAACGGGTGCGGGAAGACGAGTTCGCCCGGTACGTGCAGCTGGGCCGGGACAACGCCGACGCAATCGAGCTGGTGCGCCGGCACTGCCGGCACGCCCGGGTCGAGATGCCCGCCGGCAATAGCTGGGTCGGCAGCAGGTACGACCTGCCGATGGGCCGGCTGGAGGTGCGCTGCCAATACGCCTCCGCCCCCCGCACGTCGGGGCACCGGGCGCTTGAGCTGGCGGTCGAGTTCTACCGGGACAACTGCGCCGGGTGTCCGCACCGGCAGGGTACCGGCGAGCTGCCCAACCTGGCCACCATCGTCGCGGAGCGCGACACCGAAGCGGAGGAGGCCCGGCAGGTCGCCGAACGCGTCGCCCGCGAGCGGACCGCCCGGCACCGCACCCGTACGAGCGTCAGGACTTCCAGTTCGTCTCGCTGCTGGACGACCAGAGAAGGATCCAGGTCGCGCTGCTCCCCATCGTCATCGCCGCCGCGTCTGGAAGCGCCCGCGCCCCTCATGCGCCGACTAGCCTCGACCGGCAACGGTAGGAGACCACATGTCCTCAATGTCATCTGGGCACGTCCCAGGTCTCCTTGACCAATCGCCGATCAACGGGCCGGTCGCCATTGACAGGTACCTCAGCCCGGGCCGCAGCGCCTGGATCGTCAACCGGGACAGCTACGCGGACGCGTTGGCCACCGTAAGCGGTGTATGTGCCTGGTGGGGCGGCGGCGCAGATCTGCTGATCCCGGCGACGCCCGGCGCTGGCGTCAGCCCGATGTGGGAGGAGTTCCTGTACGCCAACGCGGTCGACGCGACCGCCACCCGAGATGTCGTGCCCAACGACACCTTCACCGCCGCGGCGGGAACGGTCGCCTCACAGACCTCAGGCGCGCTCCTGATCGCCGTGCTCGCGCGGCGCAAAGACCGAGACAACTGGGCGGAATGCTTCGATCCCTCGACGGTCCCCGTCGACAACCCATGGCACCTGGCGTACGTGGCCTGCCAGGGCCTGCTGCCACCCGACCCGACCGCTGAAGAACTCCGCCTCCAGCGAATCATCCCCGACACGACGATCCGCGACATCTTGAAGATCGACAGCGTGGCGCCGAACCAACCGGGCCCGACAGACCTGCTCGAACGCGTGTACCGCCGCCGGTCAATCGGCCCCGTAGTGGTGACGATGTCGGAGTGGGCCGCCTACCCGCCCCCGGAAGGCTCCACGTTCCACAGCGAGCCGCCCATGCCGATCAAATACGGCAGAGCGACCCGCTTCAACGGCAACATCGTCGTGGTATACACCCCAGGCGACGTCGAGGATCTGTGCGCGGCCTGGAACCTTCGCGCCCTCTACGGACATCCCTCCTGGGCACCCTTGGCCGTGCCGGTCACCGAGGATGTGGTCGGAACGGTCGCCGCATGGACACGGGAGAACGCCTTCGCCGGCAGCGGGCTCCGGCCAGTCGAAGTCGCTCTGGTGAGCCACAGCGTGCCGATCGAGCAACTAGAAGAACTGGCCGCAAGCCTCGGCGATGGCTACACCGCAGTGCCACTGGACGTGGTGCTTCGGCCCGGGCTCCCGCTGTCGCGGCACAGCTCCGAGGTCGCTGTCTTCGACCGTGGACACGCGCGCATACCCGTGTGGACCCAGCACGACCGGACCGAGATCGCACGCCTTGCCGGGCCGCAGATCGGCATGCGCTTCACCGCCCGGTTCACGATCCGCCAATACCCGATACCTCCGGTCAGCGCGCTCAGTGTGGTACGCGCGCTGTCCGACCGTGCCGCGCACGGCGGCGTCTACGCCCGCAACACCGGCCCGACCGATGTTGTCGATCTCGCTTGGCCCGACGGCTGGCTGGTGCTGTCGGCCGCCTGCACCGATGCTGTCTGGTCGCCAGCCCGAGCACGCCCGGCCACGTCGCCGCGGAACTGCTTCACCGCGTCGGCGACTGGAACGGGCTGCTCCCGCTGCTCGACCAGCGGATCTTGAAGCTTCTGCAGCAAATGGCACAGCGACGCGGCATCTCCTGGTTCAAGGACCGGCTCAACACCTTGCGGCAGCAGGTGCTCTCCAGCGACGATCCGGCGGACGAACTGCAACGGCAGATCGCCGACCTGAGCATCGGCGCCCGAGCCGAGGAAGACCTGCAGCAGATCACCATGGACCCGGTGCGAGAAGCACTCGACAACTCCACCAAGGCCGCCGAGGCGTGGCTAGCGTGGGCGGAACAACACCAACTCCTGCACCGCGGCGTGCCCATGCGCTGCACCGCCTGCCGTGCCGAGTCCTGGATCCCGCTCGCCGAGATGGCGCCGCCGGTGACGTGCCGCCGATGCGGGCGAAGCATCGACCGACCGTACGGCCCACGCAACGTCGTCTTCCAATACCGGGCCTCGGAGCACCTGCTCAGCGTCCTGGAGATGGACAGCCTCTCGCACCTACTCGCCGGCCGATTCCTGATCGCCATGTTCGGACCGACATTCGGCTCCGGATACATCTACGGCATCCACCCCGGAGTGACCCTGCGCCAGCCCGCGACCGGCCGTGAACTCGAAGCCGACGTGCTCGCCCTGCTCAACGACGGCTCCCTCGTCCCCGGCGAATGCAAACGAACCGCGGCCGGACTCAAACCCCAAGATCTGAGCAACCTGGACGCGTTGTGCGAGCTTCTCGGCTCGCCCTGGTCGTTCATCGCCACACCGGACCCGGCCGACGCGTGCGGCGACATCTGGCGCAACGCGGAACAGCGCACCGGCCGACAACGGTTCGTCTTCACCGGCGAACACCTGCTGGCCACACACCCAACCTGGACGTTGGACGGGGACCCGCTCCGCTTCGGCGGCGACGCCTGCCTGAGCCGCTTCGGCAAAACCCTGTCCGAACTGCTCGCCACACACGGCACCAACCTGATCGAGTACCGACCACGGTTCGAGCACCGCCCCCCAAGCTGAAGCCCGCCAGCACACCATTCAGGTCTTCAGACACCGGTTTGCGGTCTCCATGATCGTCACCAGTCCGAGCCGGCTTGAAGAGACCAGCAGTTGGACTTAGCTGAACGGCGACCATTCCTGCTGGCGACTCGCGGGCAGGTACCCGGCACCATCGGGGTCGACCCTCGGCGCCGCCGGCGGTGGCCGGTGGTCGTTGGTGCGGCGCCACCGGCCACGGTCGGTCAGATGGATCCGCCGCTGGCGGGTGGGGTACCGCCCCCGCGACAGTTGATGATCACCGTGATGAGGGTGATAGCCGCGGTGACGGTGCGGAACATGTCGCCGACGGCGTCGATGACGATGAGCCAGTGCTGCATGGAATCCCCTTGGTAGGCGGTGGGGCCGGCCGGCTCCCTGTCGGACAGGTCCATGTCAGCGGTGGATGGGGGTGTCCGGCCACGGCGTCGGAGGATCCCGGAAGGGGCGGGCGCGCAACGACACGGATGAGCAGGGCGAATGCCGTTGGCGGGGCAGACCTTTCTACGCTGTCTGGCGAGGTGCCTGCATACTGGCGCCGGACAGCAGTCGCAAGGGGTGACGGTGGCGAAGGGGCCTGCACCGCAGACGGGGATTGACCCGTCGGCGGTGGAGACGCCGGCGGAATTGGCCAGCTGCCTGGATGCTCTTCGCAACAGCCGGGATCTGTCCCTTAGCCGGCTGAAGGGGGCGGCGAGCAGACTGCCCACACGCAACGGCAGGCGTCAGACGCTTCCGTCGAGCACCGTCAGTGACATGCTGAACGCCAAGTCGATGCCGTCGCTAGAGACATTGTTGACCTTCCTGGAGGTCTGTGGGGTCGGACCCGGCGATCGGCAGAACTGGCTGGGCGCGTGGGAGCGGGCGAAGAACGCCCACCTGCGGCGGCCGGCCGGGGCGGTGCGGGTTCGCGAGGCCGACGCGCGCCGCCTCGGGGTACACGCCGCGATCCAGGTGGACGGCGCGGTCGGCGACCTTCCGGCATATGTGCCGCGTGACGTCGATGACGAGCTGCATAGCGGCCTCGCCGAGGCCACCAGGGTCGGCGGCTTCCTGCTGCTGGTCGGCAGCTCGTCGGTCGGCAAGACCCGCACCCTGTACGAGGCGGTGCGGGCGCAGGTGCCGGACTGGTGGCTGCTACACCCGACCAGCGGTGCGGAGGTCCGTGCCCTGGCCGCCGTACCGGTGAAGCGCACCGTGGTGTGGCTGGACGGGCTGCAGGAATTCCTCGACGGTCCCGACCGGCTGACCGCAGGTACGGCCCGCGCCCTGATGGGCGCCGGGGTGGTATTGGTGGCCACGATCTGGCCGCAGGAGTACGACACCCGTGTCGCGGCGACGCGCTCGGCCGGCGATCACCGGTACGCCGGCAACCGGGAGCTGCTCGACCTGGCCACCCTGATGACCGTCTCAGCCACGCTCACACCGGCGGAGCTGGACCGTGCGCAGCAACTCGCTGTCGACGATGGGCGGCTGCGCGTCGCGCTGCAGGCTGGGGCGCCGGGCCTGACACAGGTGCTCGCGGCCGGTCCGGACCTGGTGCGCCGGTGGGAGGAGGCCAGCAACCCGTACGCCGCCGCGGTGATCACCACCGCGGTCGACGCCCGGCGGCTGGGCATGCAGGCGCCGATCACGCCGGAACAGCTGCAGGCCGCGGTCCCCGGCTATCTCACCACGGTGCAGCAGGCCGAAGCTGCACCCGGCTGGTTTGAGCCGGCGCTCGACTTTGCTACCGAAAAACTCCGCGGCGCTGCGTCGGCCCTGACCGCGGTCAGCGATGGCCGGATGGGCCGCGCCGCCGGGTTCGTCGCCGCTGACTTCCTGCTGCAGCGGGGGTACGAGACCCGCCGCGCCGCGATCCTGCCCGACTCAGCCTGGCGGGCCCTGGTCGAGCATGCCGACCAGCCGGAAGACGTTCGCCGCCTGGCCTACAGCCGATGCGCGGTGGCGCTACCGCTACGCCGAACGCTTCCACCAGCGGCTGGCCTCCTCCGGTGACGAGGCTGCCGCGCGGAGGCTGGCCGATCTGCTCGTGGCGCAGGACCGCGCCCGGGAGGCGATCGTCGTACTGCGCCCCTTCGCCGGCGTCGCTCACGTCGCTGCCGGCCTGCTCGGGCTACTCGTGCGCGACGGGGACCTCGACGGACTGCGCGGTCTGGCCGCGCAGGGCGATCTCGTCGCCGCCGCCCAGTTGGTCGCACTGTTGGCCGGCGATGACATCGATGAACTTCGGGCGCGCGCCGCCGACGGTGACCGGCTGGCCACCGCCTGGCTGGCCGACCTGGACGGCGGCGAGGCGCGTCTGGATCGGCTACGCCAGCGCGCCGACGGCGGTGACCGGCTGGCGCTCGGGCACCTGGCCGAGGTCCTCGCCGAACGCGGCCGCATCGACGAGGCGATCAACCTTCTGCAGACCCGTGCCGAAGCCGGTGACCGGCTGGCCGCCGACCATCTGGCGGACCTGCTGGCCCGCTACGACCGGACGGCACAGTTGCAGCAACGCGCCGACGCCGGCGACGACGCCGCCGAGATGGTGCTCGACGCGGGGCGGGACGCGGGTATCGCCCGCTACATCGGCGGTGGGCACCTCGCATGCCGGCTGTCCGACGCGCTCGCCGAACAGGGTCACATCGACGACGCGATCGCCGTGATGCAGGCGCACGCCAGCGCCGCCATCGGCATGGCCGACGACTACCTGGTCGACATGCTCGTCAACCACGGCCGCCTCGACCTGCTACGCCAACGCGCCGCCACCGGGGACTGGCCGGCCAACATCCGGCTGGCTGACCTAGCGGCCAACACCGGCGACGTCGACCAGTTGTGGGCCTTGGATGCCGAGGGCAACTGGTTCGCCACCCAACGGCTGGCCGACATTATGGTGTCCGAGGGCCGGCCCGATGACGCCATTGGGCTGCTGCGGGCGCGCGCCGACGCCGGTGACGCCCTCGCCGCCGGGAGCCTTCCCGATCTGCTCGCCGAGCACGGTCAGGTCGACGAGTTGCAGGCCCGCGCCGCCGAGGACCCGTGGTACGCCCCGCGGGCCTGGGCGCGCTACCTGGTGGAGCACGACCGGCTGCCGGAGGCGATGGAGTGGCTGCGTAACCAGGGCGGTCCCGGGGCCGGGCTTGCCGCTAGTCAGCTCGCCGACCTGCTGGTCGCCCAGGACCGCATCGAGGAGGCCATCGCGATTCTCCGACCGTTCACCATCGGCTACGGCGACGGGCCTGCGGTGTCGCGGCTGGTGGACCTGTTGTACAGGCATGAGCGGGTCAACGATCTGCGCACCGAGGTGAACGCCGGCGTCTCCGGCGCGGCTGACCGGCTGCTCCAGCTACTGCTCCGGCACGACGGAATCGACCATGCCTTGGCGGCGCGGATACGCGCCTTCGGGCTCACCGCCACCTGGCCCGCCGACGGCACGCGCCCGTAGCCCCGTGGCCGGCCACTCCTCATAGAACGTGGGCGGACTTCGCCTCACGGGAAGACACTGGAGCCCGCGAGGACATTCAGCGCCCATCTCCGGCATCCGCCGGGCTGTTCCACCGCAAGCCTTTGTAGTCACGCGGATTGCGCACGTCGGCCATCCGGTTGGCCCAGTTCACGGGTGCTCCTCGAACGTGGTCACCAGCGCCTGCATCTCGACGAACAGGCTCTTGCGGATGGTCATCGGGAACGGCGCCGATCACCCCGACCGATGCGAGTGAGCCCGTCGATGTTCAGGCCGAGCAGCAGCGACCCGATCGCTTCCGGGCCGCTCTTGTGCAGCCGGTACCCGGCGACCACACGGTCCGCCCGACCGCGAGCCGGCCGAGGCAAACTCGATCTGCTCCGGTGATGGGCCGCCGAACTATCGCCGTGGCCCTTACCTCCATGCTCGGGACCGGCACCGGGCTCCAGTGGGCCGTTGTCGTCGTCAGGCGCAGTTCCGGCAGATGTCTTGGCCCTGCGGCCCGGCGGCGCGTTGGTTCTTGTGGTGTACCAGGAAGCATCGTGAGCAGCGGAACTCGTCGCTTCGCATCGGCACCACGGATACGGTGAGTTCGTCTTCGGACAGGTCGGCGCCGGGCAGTTCGAAGACCTCGGCCACGTCCGTCTCGTCGAGGTCGAGCGCTGGCGGCTGCGCGGAGGTGCGCCGGGCCTGCAGTTCCTCCAGGCTGTCCTCGTCAAGTTCGACAACGCGACGGCGTGGAGCGTCATAGTCGATCGTCATGCGTGGTCACCCTCCCCGGGCGTGTTGTGCTGGTGTACCGAACGCGGTCGGGGCTGGATGTGTTCCACCGGATGGACGGGTTGACGTGGGAAGTCCAGGTGACCATCTGGTCAGTCGGCGCGGCTCGGCGTATTCGGGTGCTTCCTGGATCAAACGGCGTTCGTTACGCCCGGCCTACCAGCCGGGTGTTGGCCGCCGTGGGCGAGGGGTTGGACGCAGGCCACACAGTTGATCAAGCAGGCAACGGGATCCGAAGCAGCCGACAGACGCCAGCGCCCGCGCAAGGTCGGCGAGCACGGCCCGCACCGGCGGTGCCAGCCTCGGCCGCCGCTGGGCGAGCTCGACTAGGCGGCGGCACGCTTCGTCCAGCGCGTCCAGGTCGCGGCTGAGCCGGGCTCGCCGCACCTGATCGACCGATTCACCGAACCGGCGCTCTATCCCGGCCTGGTGTGAGCGCGGGCCGGAGCGGTCAAGGAAGCTGATTGCCAGGCAACCAGCACCTCCGCCGAGGCGTTGAACATGATCCCCGCGCGCGCCAACCAGCCAGGTCGCGAACCCGCCACCGGTAGCTGCTGTCCATCGCGTCAGCCACGTCGGCCAACCGACGTTTCGGCTGTGGACAGCAAAACATGGCGGCGGCCAGCCCTGCTTGTACGCCGCGCTACCCGGCACCGACGTCGCAACCCCGATCCTGCAGGTCCACCTGCACTACGACCCGTGCGGCCGGATGCCAGGGCGGCGCCCTGACCCGGCGACGGATGGATTTTCGCCTCCTGCTGTCCGGCCGCCTCCGCGTCGTCATCGAGTGTGACGGGGTCCCAGCACTACGCCGACGAGTCCCGCCGTGCAGATCTCCGACCACCTTCTTCGACGACCTATCGACCCGCCATGTCCGGTGACCCGGGTAGGGTTACCGGGCATGACCGGCCCCCGGGGTCCGATGCCGTCTCCACCGTTTCCGGATCCACAGTCTTCGGTGCTCAAGCTGATCGTCGAGAATGCGATCAACGCCATGAACTCGGGAGAGGCAACCCCCGAAGCGGCGATCTTGCACGCTGCCGTGCACGGCTGGTACGAGGGCCACATCCAGGGCGAGGACGCCTGCCCCGGATGCGATTTTCGCGGCGGTCTACCCAAGCAGCAGGGGCCGGGGCATCCCCGGTTGACCTGATCTCACTCGGCTCGGCGGCGGACACCGTAGAGGGCGAACCCGTCGAAGAAGAAGACCGCTGCGGCTTGCGAGCAGGCGGTGGGCCGACGCGCAGCGTCGGCACCCGGCTGTCAACACCCCGGGTGCGGATGGCCCATGAGCTCGGGTTGAACCCGAAGAAATGGCCCAGATACACACCTTCAATGCGGCATGCTCGTTGGGGAGATTCACCCGCCGGTGCCCCGCGAGCATGCGGATGGCGTGCACTGGGCCGTCGGTGGGTGCTGGCAGGTGTCGCAGCCGATCAGGCAGATGTCGGCGTCGTCGGCTACCCAGGCCAGCGTCTGGTGCAGTTGGGTGAACGCATCGCGGATCAGCGGTGCGCGCACCGGTCGGGCCTGGGCATGGTGGAGCAACGCGCGGCAGGCCTGTTCCAGCTCGTCCGCGTCCCCGCCGAGCCGGGCCTGCCGGACCCGCTGTACGAGCGCCGCACTGGGTGTCAGCCACATCCGGCAGTCGGTGTCCGAGATCGCCATAGTGGCGGTGCAGTCGGCGCTTGTTGGTATGGCGAGCTTCGCCCTGCTGCTGTGGTTCAGCGGGACACTGGCGGCGGCGGCCGGCGGCCTGGCACTGGTCAGCGGGGCGGTCCTCGTCGTCTCGGGGCTCCGCACGCTGGCGTGGCAGCGCCAGGCGGTCGATCTGGACTACAAGCTCACGAACACTGTCTTCCATACCTTGCGGGCATTGCCGAAGCTGCGCGTGGCGGCGGCGGAGAACCTGGCCTTCGCATACTGGGCGCGTGACTTCGCCCGTAGCCGCAAGATTGCCTGGCGGGTGTCGCGGATTCACAACCTGGTGACGGTATTCGCGTCGGCGTACCCGCAGTCCTCCGCCCTCGTCCTGTTCCTCCTGGTGACCGGCCCGGCAAAGGGAACAGTTTCGGTCGGGGAGTTCCTCATCTGCTACGCGGCATTCGGCATCCTGATCAGCGCTGTCACCCAGTTCACCAACGCTATCGTGTCAGCGGGTGCGATCGTGCCGATGCTCGACAAGCTCAAGCCCTTGCTGCAACAGATCCCGGAGGCAACCGCCGGACGGACCCCACCCGGTGAGCTCTCCGGCGAGATCACGATAGACCGGGTGTCCTTTCGCTACTCCGCGGCCGGTCCGCCGATACTCAGCGATATCACGCTCCACATTGGACGCGGTGAGTTCGTCGCCATCGTCGGACCGACCGGCTGTGGCAAGTCCACCCTGGTGCGGCTGCTCATCGGATTCGAGGTGCCGGACACCGGCTCGGTCTGCTACGACGGCCAGAACCTGTCTTCTCTGGACATCACCGCGGTTCGCCGGCAGTTCGGCGTGGTGCTGCAGAACGCACAGCCGTTCGCCGGAAGCATCCTGTCCAACATCTGCGGCGGCGAGGCGTACTCCATCGATGACGCCTGGGAAGCGGCGGCAATGGCCGGGCTGGCCGATGATATCGCCCAGATGCCCATGGGGATGCACACCGTCTTGAACGACAGCACAAGCACGCTGTCCGGGGGCCAGCGCCAGCGTCTGCTGATCGCGCGAGCGCTTGTCAGGCGACCCCGGATACTCCTCTTCGACGAGGCGACCAGCGCTCTGGACAACAAGACGCAGCAGATCGTGACCGACTCCGTTCGCACGCTGGACGCGACCCGCGTCGTCATCGCACATCGACTGTCCACCATCATGCACGCCGACACAGTGGTGGTCCTCTCGGACGGCAGAGTCGCGCAGCAGGGTACCCCGGCGCAGTTGCTCGCCGAGCCCGACGGGTTGTTTCACCGGCTGGTACGCCGGCAGATACGGGACCAGTCCGAAGCATCCCGGTAGCTGGGTTCTCCACCGGGGCCAAGCCAGACGCCGACCGACGTCCGCCAGCGAGGCTAGAGATCTCCGAGGGCGCCGGCCAACGCCTTGAACACCCTCGGCGCGACCGAGCGGGATGGCCCGCTCAACGTCGAGAAGCCGTTGGAGGGACGCCGGCCCGCTACATTTGGGCTGGCTCGCAACCCTCAACCCGCCACTCGACGATGCCCGCCGAACTGCGGACCCAGGACGTTCGACGACCTGTAATCATGCGCTGGATCGGGTTGGCTGAGTCGCCTCTTCAAGTACGCCGAGTATGCGTTGATCCTGTCGGCTCTGTGTCTGCCGCTGCTGATCAGCGGGTTGGGGTTCACATCGAGGAGGCACCATGGGGTCACGGCGCTCGACGACACCTCCGCCGCCCGAGCTGCGGAGCCCTCGTCGGGCTGCCCGGGATCAGGTGCCTCCTCAGCCGTGTCGGTTGCCGGGCGGGACTGCCGCTCATGCTGGCTGGACAATACCTTGCCCCCTCCGGAGTCACTTCACACGAAAGCGTGACCTGACGCCACCATATGTACGCGTGTCGTAACAGGCAGGGTTCACCAACATTGACTGCCGACCAGAGGCAGCCACCAGTACCACAAGCCCCGGGCAAGACATCACACGGCCGTAACTGTCGAACGGCGGCGCTCGATCGGGGTGGTGGGGGCCGGGAGTGCGGGTCACCAGGTGACCGGCAGCGCTACCGGCCCTCGGATGACCATGCCGGTCTTCCAGCTCAGTAGGTCGTCGGACGTGGCCAGCTGGAGGTTGGGCAGGCGCCGCAGTAGAGCGGCGAGCGCCACCTGAAGCTCCATCCGCGCCAGTGGCGCGCCGATGCAGAAGTGGCTGCCATGGCCGAAGGCGAAGTGCGGTCGGGGCGGGCGGGTGAGGTCGAGCCGTTCCGGGTCCTCGAAGACCCGGGGGTCGCGGTTGGCTGCGTAGTAGGCGGGGAAGACGGGCTCGTTCGCGCGTACGGTACCGCCACCCAGGTTGAGGTCTTCGGTGGCGTACCGGGGGATGAACGTAGACCCGATCGCGGTCACCGGGACGTGGCGCAGCAACTCCTCGACCGCGTCCGCCACAGGTACCCGGCCGTCGCGCAAGAGGGCCAGCTGGTCAAGATGGGTCAGCAGGGCGTACCCGAAGTTGGCGATCTGGCTGGCGGTGGTCTCGTATCCGGCGGCCAGCAGGGTCATCAGGAAGCCGATCAGTTCCTCCTCCGACAGGCTGTCCTGCTCGTCGCGCGCCTGTACCAGCGCGCCGATCAGGTCGTCGGTCGGCGACTCGCGCCGCTGCGCGGCAAGCTGAGCCAGGTAGGCGCCGAGCTTGCCGAGCCGCGCCATCTTCTCGTCGAGTGGTATCGCGGTCGTCGTCATGTACGAGTCGGCCCAGGACTGGAACGTCTCCCGGTCCTCGTACGGCACGCCGAGCAGCTCGCAGATCATGACGGCCGGCAGCGGTACGGCGTAGCTCTCCACCAGATCGGCCGGCGGCCCCTGGGCCACCATCCGGTCCAGGAGGTCCTCGGCGATCTGCTCGGCGCGCGGCCGCAGCAGCTCCACCCGGCGCGCGGTGAACGCCGTGCCGACCAACCGCCGCAGCCGCGTGTGCTCCGGCGGGTCGAGGTCGGTGATCCCACCAGGTACCGGCTCCGGGTACATGCGTGGTGCGTCCCGGGTGACCGCGACCGCCCGGCTGAACCGGGAATCACCGAACACGGTACGGACGTCGTCATAGCGGGTCACCAGCCAGGCCGGCTCACCGTAGGGCATCCGGATCCGGGCTAGCGGCTCGTTCTCGCGCAGCCAGCCGTACGTGTCGCCCAGCTCCAACCGATCCGGCGCACCGAACGGGTACGCCCGCGGTTCTTCCTCGACGCTCACACCCACCACCTACCAGGTCACGAGCAGCCTCGACGGGCCGACGGTTGTCACCCCGGTCTTCCAGTCCCCGGCGCCCGGTTGCTGCGCCGGGCGCAGCCAGGGCAGCCGGCGCAGCAACGTGCCGTATGCCACCTCCAGCTCCAGCCGGGCAAGGGGCGCCCCGATACACCGGTGGATGCCCTGGCCGAAGGCCAGGTGCGGAGACGGTCCGCGGGTGAGGTCGAGCCGATCCGCGTCAGCGATGGCGTCCTCGTCGTGGTTGGCCGCAAACAGCGACGGGATCACCGTCGACCCGGCGGGTATCGCCACCCCGCCCAGCTCCACGTCCGCCAGCGTCACCCGCTCCATGGTGACCACCGAAACCGGTATGTAGCGCAGCAGCTCGTCCAGCACGTCCGGGATCAGTTCGGGTGTCTCCCGCATCCGGGCGAGCTGGTCGGGGTGCGCGTCGAAGACGAGGATCGAGTTGGTCAAGAACCTGATCGTGGTCTCGAAGCCACCGGCGATCAGGATGAACACCGTGTAGAGCAGCTCCTGCTCGGAGAGCCGGTCGCCCTCGTCGCGGGCCCCGATCAGGGCGCTGAGGAGATCTTCGGCCGGCGCCGCACCCTTGGCGTCGATCTGACCCCGCAGGTACGCCATGATCTGTTCGAAGGTCGCCGCGACCTCCTGCGGGGTGCGGCCGCCGGTGGACATGGTGACCTCAAGCCAGGCGTGCAACCGCTCCCGGTCATCCGGGGGCAGCCCTAGCAGTTCGGAGACCACCAGGGCGGGCAGCGGGGAGGCGAACGCCTCAACGAAGTCGACGGGCGGGCCGGCGGCCACCATGTCGTCGATCAGGGAGTCGGTCAGCGCCTGCACCCTCGGACGCAGCGGCTCGACCCCACGGGTCGTGAATGCCCGCGTCACCAGCTTGCGGATCCGGGTGTGATCGGGCGCATCCATGTTCGTCATCATGTGCGGGATCCGGGCGCCAGCCACCAGCACAGCGACCTCCGGCCGGGCCAGGCCGGCCCGGCTGAACACCGGATCGGTCAACACCCGCCGGACATCCTCGTACCGTGTCACCAGGTACGCGTGCCCGCCGGTGACCAGGCGTACCAACGAAACCGGGTCCTCCCGCCGCAGCTTCGCATACTCCGGGAAGTCCAGACCCGGCGCAGCGTCGAACGGGAACACCGGTACCTCGGACGGGTGCTCATACGACTCAGACATCGAGGCGCTCCCTACCCTTCCGGGCCACGCTCCCACCAACCGCCCGACCTGTCCAGTACACCTTGGCGGTACGGGATCTGGACCTACCCGGCCGACTGCGGCGGCTGCGCCGTGCGCTGCCGCTCGGTGTACGCGCGGGCGATGTCCACTCTGGAGTATGCGCCGAGCTTGGCCAGTACGTGGGAGATGTGGCTCTGTACGGTGCGGCGGGACAGGAACAGGTCGGCGGCGATGTCGGGGTTGGAGCGTCCCTGGGCGACCAGGGCGGCGATGGTGAGCTCCACGGGGGTCAACGCGTCCCAGCCGGTGGCGGGTCGCCGCCGCGGGCCGCGCTGACCGCGGCGGATGCCCAGGGCACGCAGTCGGGTGTCGGCGCGGCGGATGTCCCAGGCCGCATCGAGCTTGTCGTAGATGTCGATGGCGTCGGCGTGGGCAACCCGGGCGGCCTGGGTGTCGCCGTCGCGGGCGAACAGCATTGCGGCGTTCTCCAGGGCCAGCGCGCGTTGCAACGAAAAGCTGATCTTGTGGTACTCCTCGGCGGCGGCCAGCAGCGTGGCCGGATCAGCATCCACCAGGCCCCGACAGTCTGTGGCGGCGGCGCGGTTGGGGGGCACGGGGGTGTGTTGGGCGTTGGCCTCACAGAGCTGGGTGGCGGCCCGGGCGGTGACGTGGTCACCCGCGTCCAGCATGAGGCGTACCAGGTCGGGCAGCAGCGTGTTGCTGACCTCGGGTAGGTCCGCCGGCGGGGACATCGGGTCGAGCACCGACAGCAACGCCGCCACTGCCTGCTCCGGCTGGCCGTCACGCTCGGCCGCGACTGCGCGGGCGAGCTGCAGCACCGCCGCGTAGCGGCGCACGAAGTCGCTGCTGACCTCGACCTCGTCGGCGGCCCGCAGGTGCTCCTGCACCGCCGCCCGGTCGTCGCGATGGGCCGCGATCAGGGCCGCGACGGCATGCAGGTACAGCCACTGGACCGGGTTCGACTCCAGCGGGGCAGTAGCTGCGGCGGCTTCCAGCTCGGCCAGCGCGTCCTCCCACCTCCCAACGTAGAACCAATAGTTGGCGAACTGTATCCGGATCCGGGCCAGCTGCACGGGTGTGCCCGCCTGTTCGCCCAGCGCGAGGGTTTCGTCGATGGCGTGGTCGGCCTCGGCCGGCCGGCCCAGGTTGTCCAGGGCTACCATCCGGTTGCCGAGCAAGGTCAGCCGCAGGTCGGTGGTCTCCGGCTGGTCCCCGATCACGGCCAGCGCCCGGTCGATCACCTCCAGGCACGCCTCGTAGTCCGGCTCCAGGTAGATGTGTACCAGCGACAGCGTTTGCAGAGCGTATCCGACAGCGACGCGGTCGCCGGCCCGTTCCCCCTCGGCCTCGGCCTGACGCGCGGTTTCGCCCGCCTCGACGTAACGGCCCACAGCGCTGAGGACCATCGCCCGCATTGCGCGTACCCGGGCGGTCCACACCGGCGTCAGAGTCCGCCCGGCGAGCGCCTGCCCGGTCACGTCGAGCGCCTGCTCCGTCCGGCCGTTGCGGAGCAGGGCGTACCCCAGCGTCCAAGCCATCCGCCCGGCCACGGCCGGGTCACCGCTGGTCGCCAGCACCGAGCGGGCCAGCCGCTGCACCTGCTCGTAGCGGCCCAGAAGGAACAACGCCGTGACCAGGCTGACCTCCACCTGCATCCGCGCCGGATCCGGCCCACCGGCGGGCGCAGCGGCGGCCTCGCGGACCCGCTCCAGCAGCTCCACCGCGATCTGCGGCGCCCGATAGATCAGCACCTGCGCCGCGCCGGCCACCCACTGCACCGTCCAGGCATCGTCGATACCCGGTGCCGCCAGCAGATGCTCGGCGACCCGCTCGACCGGGGCACCCGCCCCAGCCAGCGCCTGCGCGGCCTGCCGGTGCAGCGCCACCCGCAACGACACCGGCATCCGCTCGTACAACGCCTGATGGATCAGCCCGTGCCGGAACAGGTAACGGTCACCGGAGCCGGCCAGCACCCCGGCCAGCTCGGCGGCCCTGCGGCCGGTCAGCACGGCCAGATCCTCGACCAGAAACTCCGGCCCCAGCAGCGCGGCGAACTGCAGTACTCCCGCTGCCTGCTCCGACAGGAAGCTCAACCGCCCGGCGATCGCATCCGCCAGGGACCGAGGCATGGCGCCATCGCCCACCAACTCCACCGCGCCGGCCCGTACGCGCACCCGCTGCTCACGCACCAGAACATCGACCAGTTCTCGCACATAGAGCGGGTTTCCACCGGCCTGCTCGGCCTGCGTCCGTAACCTCGGCCCCGGTGGTGCGCCGGTCAGCTGGCCGACCAGGTCCACCACTTGGTCGGGCCGCAGTGGACCCAGCTCGATGACCACCGAGTCCTCACCGGTCATGGCGGCCCGCATCGCGACCGCGTCCGCCCGCACCGGCACCGGCCGGCAGGCGGCCACCAACAACAGCGGCAACTGCCTCACCAGCCGGTGCAGCCGCGCCCACACCTGCAGGCTCGCCTCGTCGGCCCACTGCAGGTCGTCCATCACCAGTACGACCGGCGACTCGGAACATAATCGATCCACCAGCACCAGCAGCCGCTCCGCCACCGCGGCGGTCACATCGGCCGGCGTCACCACCTCACCGCTACCCTCCCCGCGCGGCAAGCCGGCGACCTCCAGCCGCAGCTCATCGGTAGCCCCCCGCCCCACCCCCAGGCAGTCCAGCAACACCCACAACGGAAACCGGCCCCGCGCTAGATCGGCCGCCTCCCAGTACAACCGGCAACCCCAGGCCTCGACCCCGGCCAACCCAGCCGCCAACAACACCGACTTGCCGACCCCCGGCTCACCCTCCACCCACACCGACCGGCCCCGGCCCGCCGCCACCTCGACCACCAACCCGGCCGGCACGCGTTGGCGGGACACTGGGGTGAGCGGCCGTCCCCGATTTTCGGCGCGGGCACCGTGTCCTACGAGATCGGGGGGAACATCGACGCGACCTGTTTCGGCGGCATCGCCGTGGTGCACCGACTGGTGACCAGGCTCGGCCTACCGGACCGGATCAACGACGACGTACGGCTGTTGAAGGTGCATCTGCCCTACCATGAGTCCGATCACGTGCTGAACCTGGCGTACAACGTGCTGTGCGGCGGCACCCGGTTGGAAGACATCGAACGGCTACGCCACGACACCGCGTACATGAACGCGCTGGGGGCCGATCTGATCCCGGACCCGACCACCGCGGGCGACTTCTGTCGCCGCTTCGGCGAGCCGGACGTGGTCGCGTTGCTGGAGGCGGTCAACGCGGTACGTCCGAAGCTGTGGGCGGGTCGAGGCCGGGACCTGCCTGGCCCCGTGGCCTACCTCGACGTGGACGGCACGATCGTGCCCACCACCGGGCAGCGCAAGGCCGGCATGGACATGTCGTACAAGGGCGTGTGGAGGTATGCGCCGCTGATCGTGTCACTGGCCAACACTCGGGAGGTGCTGTACCTGGTCAACCGGCCCGGCAACGCGCCCAGCAATCAGGACGCCGCCGGGTGGATCGACAAGGCCATCGACCTGGTCTGCCCGCACGCGCCGCGGGTGTGCCTGCGCGGAGACACCGACTTCAGCCTGACCGCGCACTTCGACCGGTGGGCGCGGCGGGTCGACTTCGTCTTCGGGATGGACAACACCCCGACGTTGCGGCAGCGCGCCGAGAACCTCGAGGATGCGCGGTGGCGGCGACTGCACCGGCCCGCCCCATACCACAGCGCCACCGGCACGACTCGCACGCGTCGGCCCAGCGACAAGAGGCGCATCGTGCGCGAGCGCGGCTACCTCAACCTGGAACTGGCGCCAGGTGCCGGAGGTCTTCTGCTGCAGCTTGACCGGGCGCAGCGCTCTTTCCGCGCTGTTATTGGTGAACGGCACGGCCAGGTCGATGACGAAACGCAGGATCGTGTCGCGGTGGGTGGCGAAGCGTTCGACCAGCTTGCCGGCCTTGGATAGATCTGCGTTGCGGTCGGGTGGGTTCTCGGCCCGGCCGTGGGCGATGGCTCCGGCGTAGGCCGAGCTGATGAACCTGATGTCCTCCTCGGACAAGGCGTCGCGGCCTTGTTCAACCGCGGATTCGGTGGCGTTCTTGGCGATGAGCAGGGTGTTGGCCATCGCCTCGGCCCAGGACTGCCCACCCGGGTCGGTCTCGTGTACGCCCTTGAGATCGCGCAGCAGATGGGCGCCGCACCAGGCATGCTCGGCGTCGGTCAGATGCTGGTAGGCGGCGTAGCCATCGCGCACGATGGTGCCGGTGAAGCCCGCCAGCACCCCACCGGCGTCGATGTCGGCGGCCGAGCGGCCCCCGACGTGGAACAGGGTGTAGGCGTCGGTGCAGGCCACATGCACGTACTTGAACCGCCATCCACCCGGGCCGGGGTCTCGTCGGCATGCAGCACCGGTTGCGCCCGCAGCAGGTCGCGTAGCCAGGCCAGAAACGGCCCCAGGCGCCTGGCCGCGTCGGTGAACACGGTGTGCACGAACCCGGTGGACACCTGGGCGCCGCACAGGTCGCCCAACAGCCGGGCGGCCCGCCCGAACGGCAGGAAGTGCGCGCCACGGGCGTAGACGGCCGCCGCCTTGACCGTCGGTCCGTACTGCACCCGGCCGCTCACCCCGACCGGCGCGTCGGCGAGGGTCACCTGCCCGCAGCCGCAGGACAGCGCCACGATCTGGTGCTCGGTGACCACCATCGTCGGTTCGGGCACCTCGAAGACCTGCCGCCGCTGCCGGGCATACTCCGCCGCGTGGGCAAGATCAGCGCCGCACGTGCACGTCATCGACCAGCACAGTGCCGACCTCGATGGGCGTGCCGGCCGAGCCGACCACACCGAAGACCGACAAGCCGTTGATCAGCTTGTAGACGTTGACGACCAGGATCGCCTTGCCAGACAGGAAGCGCCCGGATCGCGGGTCGTCGGCGGTCTCGATCCCGAGGGCAGCGGCTTCGGCCCGGACCTGCGCGGCCAGGTAGATGTCCGGGGCGACGTAGACCACCGGGCCGGCGCCCTCGTTCAGGCAGCTCTTGAGCAGGATCAGGCCGACCACCGTCTTCCCGCCGCCGGTGTTCATCTTGATCACCAGGTCCTGCTCGGTGCGCCGTGCGTGCCACCGCTCCCACACCTCGGTCTGCACGTCGCGGGCGTACCGGTACTTGGCGTCCTTGCCGGGCAGCGCGCTGAAGATCCGCCGGGGCTCGGTGGCGGTGTCCGCCGTGGCGTCGCCGACCAGTCGGCTGAAGTCCAATCCGGTCATCCCGGCCTCCATGATCCGCGGAACGTCGCCGACGCGTTTGGCGCTCGCGTTCCCGAAGGGGGACCGTACTCCTGCGGTACCGGCACCGGAAACCCAATTGCTTGGTATGTCCGCTACGAGAGGGAAAGCGTCGGGATCCTTGCCCCTGCTGGCCCCCCACGTCACCCGCTGTAGCGCGGGTCGCCGACCGGGTGGACCGATCTCGCGGCCGTTCACCCGCACGTGTCGATAGTGCGGATCTGTCGTACCTGCGGGTTAAGGTCGGCCCCGACCCAGGGAGGGTGCGTGGTGGGGACCCGGAGTGCGATACCGGAACGGGAGGTCAAGCGCCTCTACGCCGTCAGCGGCAACCGCTGCGCGTTTACCGGCTGTGATCAGTTGCTGTGCGAGCCCGGTGCGGCTGGCGAGCCCGGCGTGGTGACTGGCGAGATGGCGCACATCGTCGCCGCCAGCCGGCAGGGCCCCCGCGGCCGTGCCGTCCTGGACGAAGACGAGCGCAACAGCGCCGAGAACCTGATCCTGCTGTGCGAGCGCCACCACAAGATCGTCGACCGGCGGCCGCGGACCTACACCGTCGACGTGCTGCTCGAGATGAAGCGCCGACACGAGGCGCCGTTCCTGGAGACGCCCCCGCCGTCCGGTCCGGCGGTCATGGTGGCCGAGACGCTGTTGTCGAGCCTGCTGGTGGTCTCCGAACTACCGCAACACGTCCAGACGGCGCCGTACCGGGCTCCCAACCCTCGCGAGGTCGCCTCGATGATCCGGTGGGACGCCGACGACGGACCAGTGTCGTTCATCACCCGCGAGGGACGCCTGCTCACGTTCCACGACCTGCGGTCGCGGAACGGGCCGTTCGCACGCGCGGTTGACCGCGGCGCCGTGGAGACACTGACGGCGCGGGACCTTCGGGCCACGGCCGATGGGCAGCGCTGGTACGTGGAGTTGCTCAACCGCACCCTGTCCTGGTACCTGCGCACCCTGGGCCTGCGCTTCGACCCGGCGCACCACCGGTATTGCTTCGACTTGCAGGAGGACGGGTCCGCGCCCCGGGTGGACTACCGGTCGAAGACCGGCCGTGCGATGTCGCGCGACGTGGTCCGCGAGGCGACGCGGCGCGGCGGAGAGTCGAAGGGGTTCTGGTGGCATGAGGCGGTGGCGTTGCGGTTCATGCCACAGGTTCGGGGATGCGTGCTGTCGGTACGCCCGGAGTTCCACCTGACCAGCGACGGGCGGGACCCCCTGGACGGCCCGTTGATCGGCCGCCGGGTCACCCGGAAGAAGTCGACCATCTACAACGGCCAGTACATCGACCGGATCCAGTTCTGGCGGGACTTCATCACCGGCGGCCGGCCCCGGGTGGTGCTGCGGGTGGGCGGCCAGCGCCTCACGATCGAAAACGAGGTGCTGACCTGCGACATCACCTCGCCCGGGGTTCCCAACGATGCCCTGGTGCTCGACGCCGGGCCGGTGCCCGACGACTTGCTCAGCCTGCTGGATGCCGGGGACTTGGTGGACCACGACGACATGGACGACGAGGACTGGGACGACGATGAGGGCTGATCCCCGGGTCTTGGCCGCGTTGCCGAACGGTGCGGCGGGCCTGGGCCGCCCCAGCCTGGCCGCCCGATGGCTACCCGAACCGGCGCTGCGGTTCGCCGGCGACGCCGAGCACCTGGACCCGAAGGTGGGGATCCCGCTGGATGGTCCCCGCTCGTACGGAACCGGCCGGCACCCGGCGGAGATCCACGTCGGGTTCGTCGGTACCGGGGAGGCGGTCGACCGTGGGCAGCGGTTCCTCGCCAATGCGGCCGCCGGGGTGGACGGCGATGACCAGCACCATCCGTTCCCGGGCTGCATGCCGGATGAGGGCTTCCGCAGCGCTCTGCGCCTCGACGACGACCTGGTCGAGCGGATCACCACCCGGGAGATGGACGGGTTGCTGGCCGTCAGGAAGACCCGGGACCGGTTCGAGCGGGCGCTGCAGTTGTTGGACGAGAAGCTGGCGTTGCTGCACGACCGCGACCACCCGCTGGACTGCGTGTTCATCGTCATCCCCGAGGAGCTGTTCAAGGCTTGCCGGTCGGTGAGGTACCGGCAGAAAGGGCAGCTCATCGAGCGGGACCTGCGCCGAGCGTTCAAAGCGATGGCCATGCGCTACCGGATCCCGACCCAGTTCCTGCGTGAGTCCACCACGGGATTCACCGACACCCGCCGCCAAATGGACCACGCGTCGGAGATCGCCTGGAATCTGTTCACCGGCCTGTACTTCAAGGCCGGTGGCCTGCCCTGGTCGCCGGCCGCGATCACCCCCGGTACCTGCTTCATCGGCGTGAGCTTCTTCCGCCCGCTCGGCACCGACAACACCCTGCGCACCTCGGTGGTCCAGGCCTTCGACGAAAACGGCGACGGGCTCGTGCTGCGCGGCCACGACTTCCGCTGGGACGACAGCCGCGGGGGCAAATCCCCGCACCTGCCCGAGGACCTCGCCGCCGACCTTGTGCGAATGGTTCTCGACCGGTACCGCAAGGAACGCAAGCAGACCCCGCGCCGGGTCGTCGTGCACAAGAGCTCCCTGTTCACCCCGGCCGAGCGGGCCGGCTTCCAGCACGGCCTCGACCAGATCACCGAACATGACCTGGTCTGCCTGGCGCCACGCAGCGACGTGCGGCTCATGCGGCAGGGCCAGTACCCGCCGCTGCGCGGCACCACATTCACACTCGGGGCCGACAGCTACCTCTACGCCACCGGCTACATCCCCGCGCTCGGCTACTACCCGCAAGGCCACGTCCCGACCCCGCTACTGGTCGCCGACCACATCGGCGACACCCCGCACGACCGGCTGCTGCGCGAGATCCTGCTGCTGACCAAGATGAACTGGAACTCCGCCGAGTACGCCGAATCGCTGCCCATCACCCTGCGGTTCAGCCGACTCGTCGGCACCGTCCTGCGCGAGGTACCCGCCGATCAAGAGCCCGCATCGAAGTACAGCTACTACATGTAGATCACGACCGACGGGCAGCCGCAGCAGCCTCGGCGGCACGATCCGCCCAAGGGCCGTCATACCGTCCGGTCCATCACGCCCGGGAGAGCGACGAAGGTTTTGGGCACGCGTTAGGCGTCTCGTCGTTCGAGCGTGATCGCGGCGGCGACCAGGACCGCGACGGCGTAGGCGCAGAGCACCGCGAAGCCGACCCAGGGTGGCAGGAGCGCGGCATCGGGCGGGGTGAACTTGGTGCGGCCGATGACCGCTTGCCCGGCGGCCGAGGGCAGGAACTTGGTGATGGCGTCCTGCCAGGCTTGGGGCAGGCCCTGGAAGAACACGGGCAGGATGATGATCAGGCCGATGACGGCAGCGATGGCTCCGGCGGTGCGCCGGATCAGGGTGCCGATGCCCAGCGCGAGGAGGCCGAGGGCGGCCAGGTAGAGGCCGGTGCCGATGACGGATCGCAGCGCGCCGGGATCGGCGAGGTGGGCTTGGAGGTTCTTCGGGGTGAGGATGGCCTGCCCGACGAGGAAGGACCCGATCGCGGAGACGATGCCGGTGATCGCGGCGACCGCGCCGAACACGGCGGCTTTGACGGCCAGGACGAGGGATCGTTGCGGGGAAGCGGCGAGGGTGGCCCGGATCGAGCCAGTCTGGTATTCGCTGGTGATGACGACGACGCCGAGCACGGCGATGGCGAGCTGGGCCAGGAAGAATCCGCTCATGCTGTAGGCGGCCGGGTCGAACACAGCGTGCGGCGGCCGGCCCATGCCGATGTAGTGGCGGGCGTAGGAGGAGTCGAGCAGCCCACCGAAGACGATCATGCCGAGGGTGGCGGCGAGCAGCGTCCAGTAGGTGGATCGGACGGTGCGCAGCTTGGTCCACTCCGACCAGGCCAGATCCCAAGCCAGCGGCACGAACCGGTTCGGGCGCTGCAGGGCCGGAACCTCGACGACGGGTGTCGTGGTTGTGGCGGTCATGGTCAGGCCGCCTTCTCCGGGTCGGCCGCCTGCGGCTGGAAGACCACCGCATCCCGGGTGGACTGCATGAACGCCTCCTCCAGCGACGCTTCCCGGGCGGTGAGCTCGTGCAGGGTGAGGCCGTGGCGGGCGGCCAGTTCGCCGATCTGGTCGGTGCTCATGCCGGTGACGGCGAGGCTGGTATCGCCGTCGGGGTGGACGGTGGCGCCGGCCTCCCGCAGCAGTGGGGCCAACTGCTGGTGGTGGGGTGAGCGGACCAGCACCCAGCCGGTCACCGAGGTGGCGACGAACTCGGCGACCGACGTGTCGGCGATCAGTCGGCCGCGGCCGACGACGATCAGATGGTCGGCGGTCAGGGCCATTTCGCTCATCAGGTGGCTGGACACGAACACGGTCCGGCCCTGGCAGGCCAGGGATCGCAGCAGGGTGCGGATCCAGGCCACGCCGTCGGGGTCCAGGCCGTTGACCGGTTCGTCGAGCAGCAGCACGGCCGGGTCGCCGAGCAGGGCGGCGGCCAGGCCCAGGCGTTGGGTCATGCCGAGGGAGAACCCGCCGGCGCGCCGGGACGCGACGCTTTCCAACCCCACGAGGTCGAGGACCTGGGCGACCCGGCGCCTGCCGATACCGTTGGATTGGGCCAGGCCCAGCAGATGGGCCCGGGCCGACCGTCCAGGATGGACAGAGGCGGCCTCCAGCATCGCGCCGACCTCGAACAGCGGACGGCGCAGGCTGCGGTAGGGCCGGCCGTTCACAGTGACCGAACCGGCGGTGGGGGCGTCGAGGCCGACGATCAGGCGCATGGTGGTGGACTTGCCCGCGCCGTTGGGGCCGAGGAACCCGGTCACCCGGCCGGGATGCACGTCGAAGGTCAGGTCGTCGACGGCCAGCACCGGGCCGTAACACTTGGTCAGACCGCAGGCTTGGATCATCAGGTGTCCCCTCGACGACGGGCCCGGCGAGACCCGGCGCGTGCTGACGGGCCCGGCGCCGGTGGGGCCGGTGCCGGTGTGTAGAACTGGCGCACGATCCGTTCCACTACGTCCTCGTCCGGGTCCCGATCGTGCTCCAGACGCCAGTTCTGCAACAGCGACAACGGAAGCTGCGACAGCAGCTCGACGTCCGCGTCTGGGGCGAGTTCACCCCGGTCGGCCGCGCGGGCCACGATCGTGCGCAGGCAGCCGGTGAGCATCCCAGCCAGCCCCTTGTGCCACGCCGCGCGTAGCTCCGGGTTGGTGGCGATCTCCCCAGCGACCGCGGCCAGAGCCCGGGAGCCTTCGCTGCGCGAGCGCAGCAGTGCCCGCAGAAATACCCGCATGTCTTCGGGCAGGCTGCCGGTGTCGGGAATCTCGGGAACCGCGCGGGCGCGGCGCTGCAGGGTATCAGCGACCAGGGCAACCTTGTTGGGCCAGCGCAGGTACAGGCTGGCCTTGCTCACCCCGGCCCGGCCGGCGACCTGATCCATCGTCAAGCGCGCGTACCCGACCTCCGCCAGCAGAGCCATGGTCGCGGCCCGGATCGCCGCGTCCTTGCCCGGATCGCGCGGCCGACCACGCCGGGGCTTGTCCTCCCCCCGCGGCTCATCAGCCGGCAACGCCGCCCTGGCCATGCCCAGCCCGCTCCCGATCCGTGCTCCGCCCACACCAGTATCCAGACGATCACGTCTGCTAATCCTCGCAGATTAACTGAACGATGACGTCGAGTAAAGCACGGCGCGTTCCGTACCCTCAGCCCACCGCGGCGCTGGCGGCGGCACATCGAGGCAAGGCATGCCGTCCGGTCGCCGTGCCACTGGAAGCGCCGCCCGACCCACGCTCTGCGGCGTCACCGACTGGCGCACACCGCGGCGGCCCTGCCCGGGTCGAATCGTGGACGCCGCCGGGCGGACCGCGAGAACGATAACCGGGTCCGGCGGGGCTCGGGACGGTGTCCAATCTGATAGACGGTCTTCATTGTGATGGGGCGTCATGTTGGTGAGGATGAGGTTCGACAGCCTGCCGGCATCGCCGTCTGCGCCGGAGGTCGATCGGAATGTGCGCGGGGGCACCCGGCTGGCTGCCGCCGACATTCGGGCCTCGGGATGGGAGGCGGCGATGCGGCAACCCAGCAGGGCGTTGGCTGTGCTGGTGGTCGTCGTGGTGCTGGCCGGCTGCCGCAGTGCCGGCGGCGCGTCCGACACCCGTCAGACGGCCGGCCCGTCGAGCACGTATGCCGCTGGTTCGCCGGCACGGGAGCGGTCTGCAGGCGCCTCGTCCGGGCCGGCCGCGCCGGCACCCGGCTCGACACCGCCAGCCGGTGCGCCACCGACCGGGTGCCAGGCGGGCACGGTGACTGTGTCGTGGGCGCCGGACCGGCCGTCGCCGCAGGCGGTGTGCGTACGAGTGCGATCCGAGATCACCGTCGTGCTGGCCGCCCCTCAGCTACACGAGTGGACGCCGCCGGCCAGCTCCGACACCGGGGTGGCGGCGGTGACCACGTTCGGGGCCAACCAGGAGGGCACCATGTACGCGACGGTGATCGCGGCACGGGCGGGCACCACGGTACTGACCGCGGTGGCGCAGCCGCGCGAGGGCGCCGACGATCCGCGGCCGGTGCCGTGGCGGCTGGCGGTCACCGTGGTGGCCTGACCAACCGCCGGCGCGGCGTGCGCCTGACCCGACCGGTTGTGGGCCGACCCGCACCTTCGCCCCCGCACAGCCAGGGCGGTTGCCCAGGCGAGCGGCTCGCGACCCACACCCTGAGCAGGACGGCCCGGCGTCGCGCGTCGGAACCGCCGCGGCCTGCGGTGCGTCTGAGCCATCGTGAGGAGGCTGGTGCTGCTCGCCGCCATGCTGCTGTCGGTGGCCGGCTGCGGCCAGACCGCCTCGCCCGGCAGCCAGCCTTCGGCAACCGGCGCATCCATCGGCTCGACAACCCCGCACGCGACGACAACCACCACTACGGCGGCGTCGCCCCCGCCAGCGACCGGCAGCACGACGGCGAGGGTGTGGCAGCTGCGATACCTGCTGCTCGGTCACTACCCGAACTTCGCCTACTGCGATCCCGACTACTACCCGGTCGCGCGCAATGACGAACAGGCGGCCGCCGACGACTGGTGGGCCAGCGCAAACCACAGCTCGCCCGAGGTGTCGACGATCATTGCCCAGCACGGCTATCGCGAGCCGCTCACCAACGACCAACGCCTCACCGCCTACCGCGATCACAAGAAGCTCAGCGTGATCGCGATGAGGGCGGTCCCCGGCGGCTACGAGTACGAGCTGTCGACCACCACCACGTCCGGTGGCGAGCCGGACCACACCGTCGTCGGCGTGGTCACTCTTGACGGCACAGTTCACGAAACCTCGCGTCGGGCACGCCCGGGCGGCTGCCCGATCTGCCTGGAGACGGGCACCCGCATCGCGACACCCGGCGGCGAGGTCCTGGTTGCCCTCATCCGGACCGGCGAGATCGTGTGGACCACCGACGCGAACGGGCGCCGCGTCGCGGCCCCGGTGGAGCGGGTCGCGCGCCGCGCCACGCCCGGACCGCATCTCATGCTCCGGCTGGCGCTGTCCGACGGGCGCGTGCTGGTCGCGGCCGGCGCCCACCCCGCAGCCGACGGCACCTACCTGCGTCAACTGCACCCGGGACAGCGCTACGACGGCGCCACGATCGTCGCCGTCGGATGGACGCCGAGCACGGCACCGGCGACGTTCGACATTCTCCCCGCCGGGCCGACCGGAAGCTACTGGGCAAACGGGATCTTGATTGGTAGCACACTGAAACAGTGACTTGTCAGGTGTGGTCTCGCCGGGCGCCGGTCAGCAGCCGGAGGAAGACGATCAGCGCGAGGGCCTGGATCCTGCCAACAGTGAGGATCAGGGCGGCGGTCGACCGGTCGATCGCCTCGTGCGCGGCGAAGCCCTCGCCGCGCCCGACCGCGGACGCGGCGAGGGAGAACATCAGATCCTTGGCAGGGCTGTGGATCGCCCTGCCCACCCGCTCGGCGGCCACCAGCGCCCGCGGGGACCGGCCGCCCGGTCGAGTGACCGACCTCTGAACTGGACCTACACAACAGTCACTGTGAAGCAGGCGACCAGCAGACCCGGCGACGGATGGATTTTCGCCTCCTGCCGCCCGGCCGCCGCCGCGTCGTGATCGAGTGCGACGGGTCCCCGCACGACGCCGACGAATCCCGCCCTGCAGATCCCCGACCACCTTCTTCGACGCCCTATCGACCCGCCATGTCTGGTGACCCGGGTAGGGTTACCGGACATGACCGGCCCCCGGGGTCCGATGCCGTCTCCGCCGTTTCCGGATCCACAGTCTTCGGTGCTCAAGCTGATCGTCGAGAACGCGATCAACGCCATGAACTCGGGAGAGGCAACCCCCGAAGCGGCGATCTTGCACGCCGCCGTGCACGGCTGGTACGAGGGCCACATCCAGGGCGAGGACGCCTGCCCCGGGTGCGACTTTCGCGGCGGTCTACCCAAGCAGCAGGGGCCCGGACATCCCCGGTCGAACTGACCCGACTCGACTCGGCGGCGGACACCACACAAGGGCGAACCTGCGGAAGAAGAAGACCGCCGCGGCTCGCGAGCGGCCGGGTGCAGATGGCCCATGAGCTCGGGTTGAACCCGAAGAAATGGCCCAGATACACACCTTCAATGCGGCATGCTCGTTGGGGAGATTCACCCGCCGGTGCCCCGCGAGCATGCGGGTGGCGCGTACTGGGCCATCGGCGGGTGCTGGCAGGTGTCGCAGCCGATCAGGCAGATGTCGGCGTCGTCGGCTACCCAGGCCAGCGTCTGGTGCAGTTGGGTGAACGCATCGCGGATCAGCGGTGCGCGCACCGGTCGGGCCTGGGCATGGTGAAGCAACGCGCGGCAGGCCTGTTCCAGCTCGTCCGCGTCCCCGCGGAGCCGGGCCTGCCGGACCCGCTGCACGAGGGTGCCGTATCGGTGGTTCGCGGTGGCCCAGGTGCGCCGGTGCAGGCTCGCGGTGGCGGTGTACCAGGCGACCAGGAGGTCCGCTGACGCGGTGAACAGCACGCCATGCCGCCACCCGTCCCGGTCGCGGATCTGCCAGGGGCAGGTGTCGTCGTCGGTGTCGGCGGGCATGCCGCTGACCCTGCCCGCCCCGCGCGGCGCGGCGGAAGGCCGGATCTGGCCCTGTGAATGACGGCTGTGGATAACCCGCGAGCGCGGTGGCTGCGGACCTCCGGCGCGTCGGATCCGCGCGGCGCTCCCTGGTGTTCATGGGGTGGGTAGCAGGGCGCGGTGAGGGGAGGCAGTTGCCGTGGGCGGATCGACGCGCGTACCCGACTTGCGGTGGGTGTTCCGGCCGAGCGGTTCGCGGCCTGCCGCGCTGCAGGCACTGGCCGGCCGCCCGGTCCACGCTGTCGGTGCCGTCGGATCCGACGGCGGTGTGGATGTGGTTCTGCAGGATGGCACCCGTGTGTGCGCTACCCCGGCGGAGGTCGTCGCCGGGGTAGCGCCGCAGGTATGACACGCCGGGTCAGCGTACGTCGTACGACCGCGACCTCCCGGCGGGCGGGTTTGCTGTGCGGGTGGCCAGGCCGAAATTCGGTGCTGAGGGCCCGAAGCTCCCACCCGATCAGACGCGATCCGATCCCAGCGCCCGGACCGACTCGTACGGCTGTTCGTCGGCGCGATTGGTCACCGGTGGAGTTGTAGGTATTCGTACCCTGCGGTATTCGCCGATCAGGAAGGCTCTCGCAGACCAGAGATACGAGCCATCGGGTCGCCTCCGAGGCTGCCCTGCGGGTTAATCGTGGCGGCAAGCCCCGCGGCGGTGATGGTTACCAGGTGGAGGTCAGATGCGCCAGGAGCCAGCCGGTGATCGCGCGGACGGCTCCTGAGATGATGCCGGTGATGGCGGCTGTCGCAACCCGGACGCGCAGGCTGCGTTGGTGATCGTCGGGGTGGGGCATGGGGTGCTCCCAAGCGTGTCGAAGGAACGGGGTGGCAAGCCGACGCCGGCTGTTCCTCCACCGTGGAGCCCCGAGTGGATCTTTAAACGGGTTGCGACGAGACGCCGCCTCGCTGGCCCAGTCACAGCGCCCTGGGTGATGCTGGGCTGCGATGAGTCGCGATGAGCCAGGGTCGGGGCGGCGCCGGCCCCGCCCGATCGAGCCCCCGCGGGTACCGCCGGGGGCTTTGAAGGATCTCAAGGTCGCGCTGTACGAGCTGTACAGCGTGGTTGAGCAGCCCACCCTCGATGAGATCGCCGCCCGAGGTGGCCGGCCTGGCCGACGAGCTGGACCTGCCCGGGATCCCGAAGCGCGACACGATCGCCAGGATCATCGGCGGCACCGACGTGCCAGCCAACAGCGCCGATGTGGTCGCCGTGGCCGCGGTGTTGGCGCACATGGCGGGTCGGGACGTCCCTACGGTGGTGGCGCAGGTTCGGCAGCTGTGGGTCCGTGCCCGCATGGCGCCGGCCCCGCCGGGGGCGGTGCGGGTCCGCGACGCCCGGCCCCGCATGCTCGGCGTGCACGCCGCGATCCGGGTCGACGATGCGCCGGGCGGGCTGCCGGAGTTGCCCGTCTACGTGCCGCGTGATGTGGACGCGGATCTGCGCACCGCGATCACCGCCGCAGCCGCCGACGGCGGGTTCGTGCTGCTGGTGGGCGGCTCGTCGGTCGGCAAGACCCGCGCCCTGTACGAGGCGGTCCGCGCCGTCCTGCCCGACTGGTGGCTCATCCGCCCCGGCGGCTCTGACGAGATTCGGGCGCTGGCGGCCGGGCCTACGCCACGAACCGTGGTATGGCTGGACGAGCTGCAAAACTACCTCGCCGACGGGCTCGGTGTGGCCGCTGCGGTACGTACCCTGCTGCACGCCGGGGTTGTGCTGGCCGGCACCCTGTGGCCTCACGAATACGCCACCCGCGCCACGCCACGCCTGCCGGGCCAACACGACCCACACGCAGCCGACCGGGAAGTGCTTGGCCTGGCCGAGGTCATCGACGTGCCCGACACGCTGAGCCCTGCAGAACGGCGCCGCGCCGAAACCCTTACCGGCACTGACCCACGCATCCGCACCGCGATCGACAGTCCCGACTACGGCTTCACCCAGGTCCTCGCCGCCGGACCCGAACTAGTCCGCTGGTGGGAACAAGCCCCCGACCCCTACGGCAAGGCCGTCATCACCGCCGCCCTTGACGCCCGACGCGTCGGCGCCCACGCCCCCCTCACCCGCAACCTGCTCGCCGCCGCCGCACCTAGCTACCTCACCCCGACCCACCGCGCCACCGCCCCGCCCGACTGGCTCGACAACGCGTTGACCTACGCCACCACCGCCCTGCACGGCGCCGCCGCCACCCTCACCCCTGTCGGCACCGAACTCGGTCAGATCACCGGCTACGCCGTGGCCGACTACCTGCACCAACACGCCCGCCGCACCCGCCGCTGCGAACCCCTACCCGACGTCGCCTGGCAGGCGCTCGTCGACCACGTCCACCCCGACGACGCCTACTACCTCGGTGACAGCGCCGAACGACGGATGCGCTACCGGCACGCCGAAGCCCTCTACCGACACGGTGCAGACGCCGGCAACTTCTACGCCGCCGAACGGTTCGCCGGGCTGCTCGCCGAGCAGGGCCGCATCGACGAGCTACGTGAGCGCGCCGAAGCCCTTTACCGACATGGCGCAGATGCCGACGACTGCTACGCCGCCGAACGGTTGGCCGGGCGGCTCGCCGCCGAAGCGCTGGCCGACTTGCTCGCCAGGCAGGGCCGCGCGGACGAACTGGGCGAACGCGCCGAGGCCGGCGAAGAGTACGCGGCCTACCGACTAGCCAATCTATTCGCCGAGCAGGGCCGTACCGACGAGGCCACGGCGACCCTGCGGCAACTCGTAGCGGCCGCCGGCGAGCACCTCGAACTGTTTCTCGAGCAGTTGGTCGATCTCCTCGCCGAGCAGGGCCGTATCGACGAGGCCATCACGGTCCTACAGCCACGTGCCGAGAGCGGCGACGAGTATGCCACCTACCGGCTGGCCGATCTGTTCGCCGGTCAGGGTCGTACCGACGAGGCCATCGCCATCCTGCGGCAATACGCCGGTGGCGGGTACCCCCGCGGGCTGCTGATCAGGTTGCTTGGCGAACAGGGCCGCACCAACGAGCTGGGCGAACGCGCCGATGCAGGCGAGAACGCCGCCGGCGAGGAGCTGGCCGATATACTCGCCAGGCAGGGCCGCACCGATGTGCTGCGTGAACGCGCCGACGCGGGCGACCACCACGCTGCCGCCCGTCTGGCCACCCTGCTCGCCAAGCAGGGCCAGACCGATGAACTGCGCAGGCGCACCGACGCCGGTGACCAGGCCGCCGCCGAGCGGCTGGCCGAATCGCTCGCCGAGCAGGGCCACATCGACGAAGCCATCGCCATTTTGCGCAGGCGCACCGGCGTCGGCGACCGGTCCGCCGTCAAGCGGCTGGCCAGGCTACTCGCCGAGCAGGGCCACATCGACGAGGCCATCGCCATCCTGCGCGAGGCCGCGGACAGCGGCGACCGGTCCGCCGGCGATCGGCTTACCGCCCTACTCGCCGAGCACGGCTACACCGACGAGTTACGAGCCGAGGTCCACGCCGGAACGCCTGGCGCGGCAGCGCGTCTGGCTGCTCTTACACGTGTACAGGGCCCCGTCGCAACGGAAGGCGCGGTTCGGGGTCAACCGGAGTAGGCCCATACCCGGATTCCGCAGCGTGCACTGGTACAGGGCACGTATTCGAACCCTGCGCTGTTTCGTCGATCATGATCCGGGCACGGCCGGCGGGCCGGGCCGGTGTCAGCCCGGCCCGCGGTGTTCGGGGGCGCGCGGGTCAGTGGTTGAGGGCCCAGGCGATGAGGGCACGGGCGGTGCCAGAGACCAGGCCGGTAATGGCGGCGATGAGGAACCTCTGCAGCCAAGCGTTCTTGTCATCGGGGTGGGCGTTTATGGTCGTCTCCCGTCTCTTGGTTGATGCGGGAGGAGCCGGCCGGGTCTCCCGTGGGACGTCTTCCATAACACCGGCAATGCTGGGGGTATGGCATCGGGTCGGGAGGAACCCGAACCCCTCGCGGTCCTGCCCGAACGGGCTGAGCAGCGACAAACCGCCGCCCAGGTTCCGGCCGTCTACGCTGGTTCGGTGGTGTTCGGCGAGGTCTCGCCGAACAGGTGGGAGGGAGGGGGTCTGCAGGGTGCGTGCTGGCCCGGCGGCTGGTGACCCGGCGCGGGTTGACCCAGGCTCGGTGCAGTCCCTGGCGGAGTTGGCCCGGGCGTTGAATCTGCTGCGCGGCACCCGGTCCTACGCCTAACTGGACAGGGCGGCGAGAGCCCAGGGTCAGCGGCTGGCGGCATCGACGCTGAGCAACCTGCTCAACGGCACGTCCGTGCCGACGCGGGACACCGTCGTCACTTTCCTGACCGCCTGCGACCTGGACGAACAGACGCAGGGACCGTGGCTGGCCGCCTGGGAACGGGTCAGCACCGCACATCTGCGCCATCCAGCCGGGGCCGTGCGGGTGCGGGGGGCCCGGCCGCGGCTACTCGGCGTCCATGCCTCCATCCAGATCGACCCGGCCGCCACCGACCTGCCGGTGTATGTCCCCCGGGACCTGGACGCCGACCTGCGCACCGCGATCAGCGCCGCTGCCGCGCAGGGCGGGTTCGTGCTGCTGGTCGGTGGCTCGTCGGTGGGCAAGACGCGCGCGCTGTTCGAGGCGGTCCGAGTATTGCTGCCCGAGTGGTGGCTGGTTCACCCTGCCGACGCCGACGAGATCCGCGAGTTCGCACGTGCACCCACCCCACGCACCGTGATGTGGCTAGATGAGTTGCAGCGCTATCTCAACCAGCCCGGCGCCCTGCCGGCCGGGTCGGTGCGAGCCCTCGTCACAGCCGGGGTAGTTGTGGCGGCCACCGTGTGGCCAGACGAGTACGGCGTCCGCGTTGCGTCGCGCCAGCCCGGTCAGCCTGACCCGTACGCCAACGACCGCGACCTGCTCGGCATCGCAGAGGTGGTCACCGTCGCCGACACGTTCAGCGCGGCGGAGCGGCGCCGTGCCGAAGCCCTGGCCGCCGACCGGCGCATACGCATCGCCCTGGATACCCCCGGCGCGGGGTTCACCCAGGTCCTCGCGGCCGGCCCGGAACTGGTCCGCTGGTGGGAACACAGGCTCCCGCCGACCAGTGCTACGGCACGGCTGTCATCACCGCCGCGCTGGACGCGCTCCGCGTCGGGGCCACCGCACCACTGACCCGCGACTACCTCGCCGCCTCCGCACCCGGCTACCTACCCCCCGCCGCGCAAGCCACCGCACCACCGGACTGGCTCGACCAGGGCCTCGCCTACGCCACCACCCGGCTGCACGGTGCGGCGGCCACCCTCAATCCGGTTCCGGCTGGCATGGGGCAAATCGCTGGCTACACCGTCGCCGACTACCTCCACCAACACGCCCTGCTCGTACGCCGCACCACCCCCCTCCCGGACCTCGCCTGGCAGGCCCTCGTCGACCATCATCAACCCGACGACACCATGCGACTGGCCGGCAACGCCGAGCGCCGCGGTCGACCTGCCGAGGCCGAATGCTTGTACCGCCAAGCCATCGAGACCGATACCGATAGCACGTTCGCCGCCCCCGACTTCCTGGCTCATCTGCTCGCAGAGCAGGGCCGCGTCGAAGAACTCCGGCAGCGTGCCGACGCCAGCGACTGGTGGGCCGCTGATGTCCTGGCTAACCTGCTCGCCGACCAGGGCCGCGTCGAGGATCTGCGGGCACGCGCCGATGCCGGCGATGGATCGGCCGCCGACCGGCTTGCCGACCTGCTCATCAAACAGGGCCGCGTCGACGAGGCCATCGCCGCGCTCAGCCAACCGGGCGTCACCGACGACTGGCGCGCCGCCGAACGGCTGGCGGACCTTCTCGCCGCGGAGGGCCGCGTCGAGGACGCCATCACCGTGCTCCGGCAAGCCGTGGACGCCGGCGAATGGCTCCTCACCAAGCCCCTGAGCAGGCTCCTCGCCCAGCAGGGACACATCGAGGAACTCCGGCAACGCGCAGACAGCGACTCCCCGGCAAGCGTGTTCGCCGCTGCCTCCTTGGCCGACCTGCTCGCGAAGCTGGGCCGAGTCGAGGAACTCCAGGAACGCGCCGACGCCGGCGACGGATCCGCCGCCAACCGGCTGGCCGGGCTGCTCGCCGAGCAAGGCCGCGTCGACGACGCGATCACGGCGCTGTGGCAACGCGCCGACGCCGGCGACGGGTCAGCTGCCTACCGGGCGGCCGAGCTGCTCGCCGAGCAAGACCGCGTCGACGACATGATCACCATAATGCGGCGACCTGCCGACGCCGGAGACTTGACGGCCGCCAATTGGCTTGCGGACCTGCTCGCCAAGCGCGGTCGCGTCGAAGACCTCCGAGAACGCGCCGACGCCGGCGACGGGTTGGCCGCCAACCGGCTGGCCGACCTGCTCGCCGACCAGGGTCATGTCGAGGAACTCGGGCAACGCGCCGACGCCGGCGACACGCATGCCGGCAAACGGCTGGCCGACCTGCTCGCCGAGCAAGGCCGCGTAGAAGAACTCAGACAACGCGCCGACGCCGGCGACTGGTCCGCCGCCAACCGGCTGGCCGACCTGCTCGTCGAGCAAGGCCGCGTCGATGAGGCCACCACCGTGCTCCGGCAACCCACCAACGCCGGCGACATGACCGCCGGCGACCGGCTCTCCGACCTGCTCGCCCAGCACGGCCGCCTCGACGAACTCACAGACGAGGTCGCCGCAGGAACGTCTGGTGCAGCGGAACAACTCGCCCAGCTCACCGCATCAAACCGCCGTTCGGATGCCGGGCGGCGCTAGCGCATGGGTAGCGAGACTCGCAATCTAGCTCGCAGCCTTCGGCGACGACGCCAGCCAGCGTGAACCGCAGCGGCAAGATTCTTAACGCAATTCGTCACGGTATCGCCGGTATGTCGGCGACCTCGGGCAGAGCATGCAACCGATCGCTACCGGCCGTCCGGGCGGAGGCGCCCAGGCGCCGCCTTGCCCGCAGTACACCGCCTCGGTCTTCGTCGAGCTGACCGGTTCGCGCTCGACCGCCGGGGTGACCCTGGCCGGCCGGCGGGTCGACATCTCCCGCTGCCGTTGCTGTTGCTGCGCCCACCACCCGTGGCTGTCGCCGCTACGGTCCAGCGGCGCCCAGCTGGTGTGGTCGTATCCCTGCGGGCACAGGATGGCCAGTGCGGCTTCCAGGTCGCCGCCGGGGTCTATCCGCAGCGTGAGTTGGTTGTCCTCGCTGTCGTGATCCCGGTGCTGGGAAAGCCGCCAGACCGCGACGGCCCGCTGCGGCGTGAGTGGGCCCTGGATAACGAACTCGCGGTGCTGATCGGTGATCTCGGCGCCGGCCGCGCGGAGCAGCACGATGACGCTCTCCAGGTCCTCGACGCCGGGGACGGTGACGAAGATGCGCGGCGGGGCGGCACTGCTTACCAGTCCAGTGTCCATGGTCGGGGACCGGAGTGTCGATCCCGCACGTCACCGTGACCGGGTTCGTGCTGGAACCTGGCAGCACCGCGCAGATGCGGGTCTGCGGTACTCAGCTGATCGTCGAAAACGCGATCAGCGCCATGCGCTAGGGAGACGCAGTCCCCGAAATGGCGATCTTGCGCGCCATGGTGCGGGGCTGCTACAAGTCGCATCCAGGGCGCCCACCCCCGGGTGCGACGTTCGCGGCGGCCTGCCCAGCAGGCCTGTACATCCGAGGCTGACCTGATCGCGGCCCGCACCGTATAGAGGGCGAACATGCCGAAGAAGAAGACCGCCGCCGGCCAGGGGCAGGCGTGGGCCGAAGCGCAGCGCCGGCACCGGCTGTCGGGGGCCCAGGTGCAGATGGCCCGCGAGCTCGGGTTGAACCCGAAGAAACTCGGCAAGATCGACAACCATCGGCAGGAGCCCTGGAAAGCGCCCCTGCCGCAGTTCATCGAGGATCTGTACGCCCGACGTTTCGGCCGGCCAACACCCCGGACCGCAGCACCGAATCACGATTTCACCTCCTGCCGGAGCCGAAGGAGGCTGAGAAGAACGGCGACGGTTCGTCGCGCGTAAGGCGCCGTGAGCCGCGGTGGATCGAGGACACCCTGGTGCCCGGCCGCGGGGTCAGGCGCTGGCGGCGGTCGTCATCATGGTCGGGCTGGCCGGTTCGCCCGCCGCTTGTCCGGTGATCATGGGGAGGGGGCCGGTCAGGGCGGGCAGCCACATCTGGACCTGCCGGGCGCGGGCCGCGTCGCCGCGTCTGTGGGCCACGACGGTCAGTTCGCGGCAGCGCAACCGTCCCCGTCCCTCGCCCAGCCCGTACCAGGTGCCGGCAGTTGCCTGCAGGGCCAGGTCCGCCCCCGGCCAGTCGCCGACGGGGACCAGGACGCTGCCACGCTGCCGGGCCCGCGCCGACAGCCGCCGCGCCAGCGGCGGCGAGACCGGCTGGGCTGCGGTGGTCACGACCAGCTCAAGACCGTCGAGCAGGGCGGCCACCACCTCCGGCCAGTCCGGGCCGGGGTCGGGCACCAGCGCCATCCGCTCCAGGTCCACGCCGAGTTCGACGGCGGCGATCGGGCCCAACGTGGGCATCCCCACCACCGCGCACCAGGATCCGGCCCGGGTGGCTCCGGCGAGCAGGGCCAGGACCAGCGACGTGCCCCCGTGTACCGCCACTGTCGATCCCCGGCGCAGGCCCCGCCCGGGGAACAACTCCCGCAGCGGGGCGGGTACGTCGATGACCCGATCCGCACCCGGCCGGTCGACCCGCTGGCTGGCCCGGTCGACCATCCCGGACAGGCCGGTGGCACGCCGCAGCCGCCCCGATTCGATCAACCCGAGGACATCCTCGGCGGTGCCCGCCGTGGCGACGTCCCGGCCGAGGGCACGCATCCGCGCCCGCAGCCGCTGTTCGCCGGCGCCCTCCCGCAGGGCCGGCGTCGGCAGCGGTACCGCCGTCGTGCTCACGGCCGCGCCCTCCCGGATACTCCCGTCGTGCCCAGTACGCCGAGGGGGAAGCGCGACACCGCGAACCGAGGCTCTTAGCACGTATGTTCGACAAATCGAACGTACGTCTCGGCGATCAAGAGCGCAAATTTCAACCCGCTGACCTGCCGCTACGGGAGGAGCACCTTGGCGAGGACGGCCCCGGCGATCAGGTAGGCGCCCCACGCGATCCGGCTGCCCCGCTCGATGCGCCGACGAGCCAGCCGAACCGCGGTGACGGGGGCGCCCAGGAGGTATGGGGTGAGCGCCCCGGCGAGGATGCTCGCTGGCGGGCCGGTACCCAACAGCAGCCCGAGCAGCGCGGCCAGGTACACATCGCCCATGCCAACCAGGCCGACCAGCGCGAGGATGAGATAGACGCCGCCGAACGCGGCGGCGACCACCACCGCACGGACCGCAAGGCCGGGATCGCGGGCACAACCGGCGGCCACGGCGACCAGCGGGGCGATGACAGCCGCCCCGGCGGCGAGGATCGGTCGGGGTAACCGGTCGACCAACGCGTCGATGCCGGCCAGGACAACACCGACGGCCGTGAGCACCAGCCACGCCACCAGCAGGACCGCCTCGGCGGCGTTGCGGGTCGGCAGCCGCCACGCCAGAGCGGCGAACCCGGCCGCCGGGGCCGCCACGTAGACCCACGAATGCGCCACCAGCGGCGCGTGGCAGGCAGGGCAGCGGCCGGCCCCGGCCGGGCGCAGCCAGCCCCGCCATCGGTCGGGCAAAGCCACGTGGCAGTGCGGGCAGTCGGCACGGAGCGCGGCGCCCAGGGGCACGGCGAGCCGGTACACCGGGCATGCCGCGAGGGCTCCGAGGCATCCGCCGACGGCGGCGCATCCCCCGATCAGGAAGATCCGCACCGGCCCGATGGTATGGCCCGCACGCGAGCACCGGGAAAGATACGAGCGGCCTGGGAAGCCGGGCGGGGCGGGGGCAGTTCGTCGGGCTGGTCGTGCGGCCGTGCATGCCGGCGCCGCGGGTGTCGGCGTGGCCAACCTTGGTCGTCATACACCTCGCCTGCGGGGGCCCGGCTGGGGCGGCGGTGGCAAGGCAGTCCTGGCGCGCCGTGATCAGGTCGGTGCGCGCCTGACGCCGGTACAGCTCGCCTTCGGTGGATGGTGCCCGGTTGGACGTCGTCGCCGCTGGCGAGGCTGCTGCTGTACAGGCACACCGTGTGTCGCCCGCCTTGTGCCAATCCCGTCGGTCCCCGGCGCCGAATGCCTTACAGAACGGCCTGTCTACGACCCCCTATGCAATGAGCCGCCCCGAGCTTCTCTGGAGGCAAACATGGCCGGCGAGGACACCACCAGCATCCGCCATGGCGGCAAAGCCCTGATCCCGGCCGCACTGGTTGCCGCCACGCTTGCGCTGGGCGGCGCGATGCCGGCGGGCACGCTCACTACGGGCAGCGCCACCGCTGCTGTGGCGGGTCCGGATGAGCTTCGGGGGCTTCTCTTCGGCGAGACGGGTGAGTGGATCGATGAGGGCCGACCGGCCATTTCCGATGAGGATGATTGCTCCTTGGCCCGGGTGTCGTCCAGGTGCACGCTATGAGGCTGGGCGGCCGACTGATGATCCGCTCCAGCTAGGTCGGCGAGGGTTTTTGGCTGACGCCGGCGTACATCCACTGCGCTCCGGGGTCGGGTTGGGCCGGTGGTGGGTCGGGCCGCCACAGGGTGGGGAAGACCAGGCCGGGTTCGACGAGGTCGAAGCCGTCGAAGAAGGCCAGGATCTGTGAGTGGGTGCGGGAGATGAGGGGTGTGGTGATCCGCAGGCGGGCGAACTCCTCTGCGACCTTGGCGGCGAGGTCGGGGCGGGCGTCGCCGGTGAAGTGCGTAATGGCCAGGTAGCTGCCGGGTGCGAGGGCGTCGCGGAGGTGGGTGACGATCCCGAAAGGGTCCTCGTCGTCGGGCAGCAGGTGCAGTACGGCCACGAGCAGCACGGCGACCGGCTGATCGAGGTCGATCACCTCGCGCAGTTCGGGGTGGGTGAGGATGTGGTCGGGTTCGCGTGCGTCGGCTTGGACGACGACGGTGTTGGCGTTGTCGGCCAGCAGTGCCCGGCCGTGGACGAGGACGAGGGGGTCGTAGTCGACGTACACGACGGCGGCGTCGGGGTTGACCTGTTGCGCGATCTGGTGGACGTTGCCCTGGGTGGGCAGGCCGGCGCCGATATCGATGAACTGACGGATACCGGCAGGGCCGGCGAGGTAGCGCACGGCCCGGTCGATGAAGTCTCGGTTCTCGCGGGCGACGACGTGGCCGTCGGGGGCGCCGACGCGGCGGCAGGCTTCGTTGAGGGCGTCGGCGGCGGCCCGGTCGGCGCCGAAGTTGTCTTTGCCGCCGAGTTGGTAGTCCCACACCCGAGCCACGTTCGGCGTGTTCGTGTCCACACCGGTGGGGGCCGGGTTGTCGTGTATCACCATGGTTCTCCGTTCGGCGCTGATCCGACGTGCACGGCCGGCGATGCGGTGTCGCCTCGTCCTGGCAGGCGGCGGGCGCATGAGCCAGCGCCGATGCCGGGCCACCTAGGGGAAGCGGTCAAGAGTCGATCACCGGTGCCGTTCGCTGGCCGTTGACCGACCGTGGTGACGGCCGGTGTCGGGCGGGGCCGACGTCCATGTCCTGCGGTCGTTGACGTCGCTGCGTGGCTCGGCCACCCGCCATCGCTGACCGCCGACAGTGCACGACTGAGACCAAAACGGTCGCTGCTCGCGACGGCGTCCGCCGTGGACGTTGTCATTACCCCTCGTGCCTCCGCTGTGTCCGAGCCGGGGCCGCCCGGCCGGACGGAGTCACCTCTCACGGCCGACCGGGGCCTGTCAACGGCGGCGCGAGACGGTTGGAGCGGGCGTGTCCGTCGCCGTCGCGGCTGCCATGATGATCGTGCGACGCGCGGCGCCTACAGGGAACGCGATGGGGTTCTAGTGTTGGCCTAGTTTCGACGACCCGCCCTTAGGTTTCCCGGCCAGCTGGCGGTCACGATCGCACGACCATTCGGGATTGAGTGCAACGTCCGGTCTTGTCCTGGTTTCGTATTACCTGGGCGCGGGTCATCGCCGCTACGCTGACGGGGCGATCTAGCAACACTGGGCGAGCGTCTGAGGAGATTCCGGGGTGACCACGGTCTTACCGCCGACCGGCCGCGAGTTGCGCATCCTGCGCCAGGCCCGCCGGGTGATCGCAGGT
>WNGF01001072.1_pt1 | contig 40182 bp, 35 predicted proteins | sample 5400641 | NCBI WGS metagenome assembly WNGF01 (sample SAMN13153371, study PRJNA577476) | soil metagenome | isolation source: 80 cm soil or saprolite under grassland replicate 2 | place: USA:California | collected 2016-06-15 | reverse complement strand
CTGACACGGCAGAGGTCGCAAGTTCAATTCTTGCCGCGCCCACCATCAGCGGACCTGGAGAAGCTCCCGCATCCCCCACGAGCTCGAGCTGGACGGCAGTCAGACGTCAACGGTGGGATCGCGGCCCAGGCGACCCTGCGCCAGTGCCCAGTCGATGAACTCCTCGGCGTTCTGGCCGACGTCGTTTGCGACGAACGCCAACGCCAGCTCGTCGATGCGCTGGTCGGCGTAGCCCTCGGCCCCGAGGAACGGTCGCGCCTGCTGGGCGAGCAGATGGGCGCTGTCGATCTCCTCGGTGACCAGCGTGGGGTCGGACGGCCCCGCCGCGAACGGGTGCTGCTCAACGAAGCCGGCCAGGGCGGGCCCTGGCCGCGCTCGGCGCCTGCGACTTACAGCGAGCACGACCCGGTAGAGCGACAGGGCCAGGCCGAAGACCCCCACGCCCATCAGGATGAGCCCGAGCGTCTGTATGTCGATCCCGCTGATGGTGGCGGTGACAGCGAACCTGAGGATCGCGCCGAGCGCAATGAAGAAGAGGGCGGTCCTGAGCTTCATCCTCTGTCCTTTCTACGCAACCCGAGTAGCACACATCCTTCTTTCCCTGTCACGGAGGTTCATATCTATCTCGCATCCCGGCACGGGGAAGGAAGCGCTGGCTCGTGACCGGTCACCGTCCGGCGAGCGTGTGGGCGAGCAGCACGACCACCGCGGCCACGGTGAAGGCGCTGGCGGCGAGCACCAGCAGCCGCGCCTTGCGGTACGGGTCATTGCCCATCCGGCGCCTCCGGAAGCCGCAGCTGCTCGCCTTCCGCGACCCAGCGCAGCAGGGTCGTGACGCTCGCGTCGACGGCGCCGTCGTTCAGCACCGCGGCGGTGAGGAAGAAGCGGACCTCCCCGAAGCGGAGCCGCATCCACCGCACCATGTTCCCCATACCGAGCTCGCGGTCCAGCCATCGCTCGACGGACCGGCTCGAGCCCTGGACGCATTGGAGGGTCGAGAGGGTCCCGACCAGGTCGGTCTTGCTGATCGCGACCGCCAGGCGGGCCCGGTCCGTCTTCACCCCGATCCGCTCGAGGTGGTTGGCGGTCTGGTGGAACACGAAGTCGGGCGGCTGGGTCGGCCTGCGGGCCGCGTCCAGGCCGCGTCGCTCGTGCTCGGCGAGCGAGCGCCAGAACGACTCGACCGACAGCGGGTCGACCACGAACAGGAACGTCCTGGCGATCCTGAGGTAGCGCAGCTCCTGCGTCCGCTCGCGGCTGGCGAAGACCTCGCCGGCGGCGTCGAACACGTGAACGACCCGCTCCGCGCCCCGCGGCGGGACCACGCGCAGCGAGTAGCCCTTGGGCAGCACGGCCGGAGGCGTCGGACCCGTCGGCTCGCCGCGGACCAGCCCCGGCTTCAGGGTCTCGAAGCGCCGCCGGGTGTCGTCGTCGGCGGACTCGACGGACATGTCGGTGCGGCCGGCGAGCTCGTCCAGCGCGAGGACGGCCGTGAGCATCAGGCGGGTCTTGCCGGCATAGGTCGGGCCGAAGACCGGCAGGACCAGCTCCCTGGCGGTCCCCGCCCGGTCCACCAGCGGCACCTCGTCCCAGGGGCAGTGGGCGTCGAGCCGGTAGCTGCCCAGCAGCAGCAGGGTCGGCAGTCGGGTGCCGCAGGCGCAGACCCGGCGGAACACGCCGTAGGGTCCCGGCCGCACGTCCCGGTGCAGCCGCCTGCAGCCCGGCGCGCCCGGGCAGGCGTACGCCGGGTAGGGAACGCGGCGGTGGCAGGTCGTGCAGGTGATGCTGATGTGCTTGAGCTGGAGCAGGGCCGAGTCGGCCAGCCGCAGGAGCAGGACCAGCGCCAGCGCCGCGAGCTGCACGGTCAGCACCACCACGGCGTGGACGAGCGCGAGAGCGCCGACCACCGCGGCGCCCACGGCCGTTCCGACCAGCAGAGCGAGCCACGCCGCCAGGGCGAACGGCGCCGTCCAGGGAGCGCCCTCGTCGTCCCGGAACCCGAGCCGGTTGATCCGCCGGGCGAGGCGGGTGAGCTGGGCACTGCAGCGGCCGGACGTCTGGTCCAGCACAAAGCCGAGGTCCACGAGCGCCTGCCCGAAGAAGTACTGGCGCCACGCCGGCTCCTGGTCGTGGCGCGTGGGACCCTCCGGCGGCGCGTACCTGAGCGGGGCCGGCGAGCTGCGGGAGGCCATCACCCGCCCCTGCGTCGCCAGATAGGCGTAGAGGCAGGCAAGCGCGGTGCCCGCGGCCGCGACCGGCGCCGCCAGCACCCCCAGCCCGATGGCCACGGGCAGGTAGAGCAGCAGATAGACGACGATCACCCCGGCGCTCAAGGACCCCTCAGCCTCCCCTCCGCAGCCGCTTCCCCAGCCAGCCGGAGACCCGCCGGGTCGCCGTCTTGAGACGCCCTCGCCGAGCGCGACCGTTACCCCGGCGCTTCCTGGACGCGTGGCGAGCCGCGCCCGAGCGCTCCTCCCCCCACAGCCGGAACCGTTCGCCGAGGTCACGGTCCTGGCGCTTGAGGAGCTTGGCCAGGCGGTCGACGTCGCGCCGCCGCCACGCTGGCAGCGTCAGCCCCAGCCCCTGCCGCTCGAGCAGGGGCCCGTAGGGGTGACCCCTCTGGCACAGCTGCAGGGTCGCCGTGAACAGGCGGGCGCCGAGCTCGGTATCGGGGTTGTGCTGCCCCAATGCTGCGGTGACCAGCGTGAGGTAGCGGTGGACAACTGGCTTGGGGCATTCGGCGATGACCTCCGCAAGGCCGTCCCCGGGCAGCTCGCGGAGGAGGATCTCGGGCAGGCGACGAAGGACGAGGGTCTGCGCCGGCGCGGCCGCGTCGCCGAGCTCGCGGGCCAGCGTGAGCGCCGCCTCGACGGCGGCACGCGAGCGGGGGTACCTGGCGGCGGCGCTCAGGTGGTCGCGAGCCCACACCGTCCAGTGGACGTAGTGCGCGCCCTGCTCCGGGAGCGCCTCGGCGATCCCTCGCTCCCTGATCCGCAGGCACAGCGTCACGTACTTGTCCAGGGCAGGCCCGTCGGTCCTCGGCGCGTGGCTGAGGGTCGCGGTGAGCCAGTCAGAGACCGCTCCCGACAGCGCCTGATCGTGATCGAGGCGCTCGACGATCTGCCTGGCGTCCTCGAAGGACCAGTGCCGCTCGGGCCACAGACGCTCCAGCAGCGCGTGGTCGACGGTGTGGGCCCCGCGCAGCTCCAGGATCTGGGTGAACGCGTTGACCCGCGCGGAGGGGCTCCGCCGGGCCTGCTCCAGGAGCACCAGCTCGTGCAGCCGCGGGCGGCCGCCCGCGTGCTCCTCGCCGACCAGGTCGCCCAGCTTCCCGCGGAGCGCGGCCGTGACCGTCTCGGGGTCGCGGGCCGCAACCCCGTCGAGGAATCCGGCCACGCCGTGGAGCGTGCCCGGGCTGGTGACGACGGCGCGGCGCGCCTCCCGGTCGGACGCGTCCCGGAGGAGCACGGGACCGAGGACCCGCTCCCCCCAGCCGACCAGCGCGGGGTCGCCGATGCGAACCTCCGCGGTCATGGCCCAGTCGAGCAGCTTCAGCCCGGCGGCGAGGTCGCCGTGCGCCAGCCGTTCCTCGCAGCTCTTGCGCGCGTGGCCCTCGGCCTTTACCGAGGTCAGCCGGACCGGCGTCACGCCGCGCCGGCCGCCGTCGACCAACCGGGCGAGCTGGCGGTCCACCAGCTCGCACTCCATGTCGTCCAGTCGCTCCTTGAGCGAGGAGGCTCCGGCCGCGCTCGCGGCTGTGATCAGCCCGCTCCGGTGCCGGTCGTCGAACGCGGGCTGGTCAAGTACGGCCATCCCGAGCGACGTGACGGTGGCCGCGTCGAGTCCCCTGGCCCAAGCGGTGAGCCAGTCGACCGCGAGGTCGAGCTCGTGGCCGCTCAGCGGCTGGCCGCTCGCGGCGCAGGCCAGGGCGACGACGGGGTACCAGTCGTCCAGCGTCGTTTCCTCGCCTCCCGAGCGTACCGACAGCGAGGTCGAGAGCTGCCACAGGCGCTCGGCGGCGACCACGCCGACCCGGGAGAGAAGCTCGGCGAGCGGGTGCACCTCCACCTCGCTGAAGCGGTCGCCGACGAAGTCGTACAGGTAGAAGCTGGCCAGTGCGTCGTCGCTGGAGTCCACGTCGGCGTCCGGCACGGTGCCGACCACGCGCAGCCCGCAGTGGCTCGGGCGGTGGTGGTAGGTGGTGAACGACATCTGCCACGCCAGCGTCGCGGGCAGCAGGTACCACAGCGCGGCGATCCAGCTCGCGCTGCCCGCGGCGTCGGCCTCGACGAGCAGGACCCGCCGCTCGCGCGCGGTCACCGCCCGGGCCGCCGCGGACAGCAGCGCGGGCAGCACGTGGGCCGAGCGGCTCGCCTTCACGAAGGTCTGGACGCTCGCGCGGTCGATGGTGCCGCGTTCCAGCGGCCCGGAAAGCGGGTCGAGCTCGAGCGACTCGACAGGGCTGTCGATGGGGCTGTCGTGCCAGACGGACGCTTGCCACAGCTCAATGGGGACCAGCGGTCCGAGATCGCTCTCTGCGGTGGGGCTGGCGAGCGCATGGGCGAAGTAGTTCCCGAACCGGTGCGAGAAGTCGTCCCCTACGAACACCACGTTGGCGACGATGGCGGTATCGCCGGGCACGAAGCTGAGGCTCACCGGGTAGGCGGACATGCTCGCCCCGGCGGAACGGTAGGCGAGCGAGCGTGGCGGCTGGTAGGCGGTGAGCCGCTCGACCTCCCGCATCACCTCGGGGCTGACGCCGGGTGTCACGGCGTTGAACTGGTAGCCGGGATAGCCCGAGAGCCCCCGCTTGCAGGAGGTGTAGAAAAGCTGCTTGAACGCCATCTCAGGCCTTCGTTTCGTGCCCGTTCCCGGGCTTGGACCGAGGAACCGTGCCGAACTCGCTGAGCAGCCACAGCAGCGGGTCGGCGACGCGGTAGGGCCGAATGCCCCGGTCGGACACCAGGCGCTTGTCCGTCGGGCTCTCACCCAGCGCCGAGAGCCCGAAGTAGCGGTAGCGGCGGTAGTTGTGGTGCACGACCTGGTGGATCTGCATCCCGTCCCAATCGCGCAGCAGCGCGAGGACATAGTCGTGCACGTCCCTGCTGTCCTGCGTGTCGAACTTCGGGGCGCCGGGCTCCGGCTGGCGCAGCGGACTGCCCGGGGGGAAGCGCCACGAGAGCGCGTCGAGCTTGGAGAACGCCACCGCGAACGGCTTGTCGATCAGCCCGGAAGGGCGCAGGCCGAGCCGGTCCCGCAGCATCCGGGTCACCCTGGTCAGCACGTTGACCGGGCTGTCGGCTCCCGACTCGGTCTCGGGCAGCACTGTCCCGGGCTTCGCCAGCGGCCTGGCCCCCGGCATCTGGAGCGGGTCGAGGAGCAGGATGATCCCGTCCGCCGCGGCGAGATAGCGCGTGTTGCGTTCGACGCTCTCCTGGGAGTTGAGATCCTCGCCGGCGGTGTCGAAGAACGACAGCAGCGTCTGCGCGCTGCGTGGCCGCCGGGACCCACCGTTGGACAGCCAGGGCCGCTCCCTGCTGGCGGTGAAGCTGAACACCAGTGGAGCGAGCAGCCCGACGCCGGCCTGGGCGCTGGCGGACGGGTTCGAGGAGAACAGCTCGCGCTTCTCGTACAGGGTCCGCTCGTAGTCCTCGCTGAAGCGCTTCAACGTGACGTCGTCGGAGCCGACCACGGCGGCGCCGAAGCGCTCGCCGATCCGGTTCTGCAACTCGTGGATCAGCACGGTCATGTACACCGTCTTGCCGGTCTGCTTCGCACCGATCATTGCGATGAGCCGGCTCGAGACCTTCGCGAAGTGGATCGGGAGCAGACTGTGACATACTGGACAAAGATGATAGCTAGTCTCCTCTTCGCACTTCGGGCAGATCGCGAGGCGCTTGCGGCCGTTGGCCTGGAACGCGGGAGGCAGCGCCGCGCCGACGCCGATCCGCAACTGGAGCGGCTCGTCGATGACGCGGGTGCACGACCTGCCAGTGCGGCTGGTCAGGCCGGTGCAGCGGAACGCGATCTCCCGCTGGCTGAACGATGCGTAACAGTAGGGGCAGACGAGTCGCTTCATCAGCCGGCTCGCCAAACGGTTCATCGGTAGGCTCATTGGGCTAGTCCACCTTGAGCTGGTCGGCGCGCAGGGGCACCAGGGTGATGCCCGCAGCGCTCCCGGCGGCGAGAAAGCACCCGAGCCGGGACGGGCGGATGGGGAGGAGGTCGAACTCGACCGAGCACGGCGCCCACGGGTCGAGCGGCTGCTCGTGCAGGCGCAGGACGACCTCGCCCTGCTCGGGGCCGAGCGGGATGACGACGCCGCGAAGCTGCACCACCACCAGCGGCGGCAGGATGCAGGACGCGTCGGTGTCGAGCACCAGCAGCCGCCTGCGCCGGGACCGCCGGCCGCGTCCCTGGCGCCGCAGCGAGTAGCGCACCGTGCAGCCGGTCCCCTCGACCTCCACCTGCACCGGCACTGACGGCTCCCTGCCGGTGGGTGCGTCCATCACCGCCTCGACGGTGAGCGTGACGGCCTCCGGCCCCACCTCGACCTCGAAGCCGCCGTCGTCCATGTACTGCCGCAGGGAGCAGGTGGCCTCCCCCAGGGGCCGGTCACGGGGGGCTCCCGGCCGCCACCAGCGCACCCGCGCCGAGGTGCTCTCCCCCTGCCAGGCCCAGCCGAGGCGGATGGTGGCCCCGAGCCGTTCCGCGGTGAGCCGCCGCACCGGGGCGACGAACGAGAGCCGCTCGCTGTCGCCGAGGACCGCCCGCCGGCCTCGGACAGTGACCGGCGTCAGGAAACGGCGTCCCCCGATCAGGTCCCCGGACACGGTGAGCTTCGCGGGACCGCCCGGCCGTCGCTCAGGCTCGCCGGCGAGCGCCCGGCCGAACCCGGCGACCTCGGCTGCCGGCCGCACCTCGCCGGCTCTCCAGGGAGGCCCGTCGTCGCTCAGGTGCAGCGAGACCTCGCCGTGCTGCGGTTCGGTCCAGGTCACCAGCAGCCGGAACGGGCTCTTGTCGGGGAGCGCGGTGACGCGGAGGTCCCGGACCGGGTCGGGCGCGGCCTCCGCCGTGGCGCTGGCCACCTGGCCGGGGGTCACGCGGCGCGAGCCGTCCGGCAGGTGGTACACGGCGGCGACCCGGTAGCAATAGGTGGAACCGGCGACGACCGCGGTGTCGCGGAACCCGGTCCTGGTGATCTCACCCAGCGGCTGCCCAGCGATGTCACCGGCAGGCGGCTGGCCCTCCGTCCGGTGGACCTCCACCGTCGCGGTGCGGGGGTGCGGCCGCCAGGAGGCGGCGACCGAGCGGTCGTCGGCGGTGAGGCGCAGGTTGCGGACCTCGGGGAGCACGGTCACCGCCTCCGACGAGACGACCGGCGACCACCCTCCCACGACGCGGGCGGCCACGCTATAGCGGACGGGCTCCGCCACGGGAGGGTCGAAGTCCACCAGGTCTGTGCCGGTGGTGTCGCCGAGCGCGGTGCCGTTCTCCGGGGCGTCGGGGCGGAGGGTGGCCCTGACCACGCGGTAGCGGTCGGCCTCGCCGCCCGCGCCAGGCCTCCAGCTCACCAGGACCCGGGCACCGTCGACGCGGGCGAGCACGTCGGTCGGGGGTCCCGGGGCGGAATCGCTCACCTGTCAGTCGCCTCCCAGCCGGCGCACGCGCCGTTCCCGCCGCAGGATCCGCCCGTGCTCCTCCAGCGCGCGGCCGATGGCCTCGTCGATCGCTCGAAGCTGCCGGTCCACCTGGTCGAGTGCCCGGTTCGCCCATTCGACGCCAGGCCGAAGGTGCTCGCCGACCGGCAGCCCGGACACCTCCTCGAGTGCCTTCACCATCTGGCGGTCGGCCTCGGCGTAGCGCTCGACCGTCTCGAACAGCGAGGCGCGCTCCGCCTCCAGGCGCTGGTAGTGCTCGGTCGTCTCCCGCAGCTCCTCTTCGAGCCGCCTGGTCTCGGACGAGAGCTCCTCGGTGCCCTGCCGCTTGTTCCTGACCGCCTCGGCGAGCTCCTTCTGCTTGGCGGTCGCGCGGTCGAGGAGCATCTGGGTGCTCGAGCGCAGGTCGGCAAGGCGGTCCTCGCTCAGCCGGATGAACCGTGCCGCGGCGAACGCGAGCGCATCTTCCTCGGCATTGGCCTCGTCGGCGAGACCCTTGAGGCGTGCCTCGAGCTGGTCGCGATGGGCGCGCAGCTCGTCGAGCCCCTGGGACAGGCGGTCCAGCCGCTCCAGCTCCCGCACGCGCCCGGCCAGCTCCTGGATCTCGAGGATCCGCGCCCGCAGCTCCTCCTCGTCGCGGGCCCGCTCCTCCACGTGCCGCAGCAGCTCGGCCACTTCCGCTCGCTTCTGTGCGAGCTGCCGCTGCCGGTCGCGCAGGTCGGCCTCGACCCTGCTCCCCGGCTCGGCGACGGCCAGGACCGCCGGCAGGACGCGGCCCAGCTCCTCGCCCTGCCGCAGGGCCTCGTCCAGCTCGACCGTGACGGCGAACGCCTCGCCGGGGTCGGCGGACATCTCCTGGAGGACCTCGAGCGACCAGACGAACGCCCAGCGCAGCGCCTGAAGCGCCGCGGCGGGCCGGTCGGCGGCCGACAGCACCCCGGCGAGCTCCTCCCTCGGGTCGGGCCTCGGATCGGGCTTCGGACCGTGGCTCATCGCCGCTCCTCCAGGTCGCGTGCATCGGGGTCGCCGATGGGGTAGACGAGCGGCTCGCCGCCGGCCGTCGGGCGGAGGACCACCGTGGCCAGGCTCGAGCCGTCCACCTGGAGCCCGACGTGGTAGGCGCCCCTGGACAGCGGCGCGGGCCCGAGCACGACCGTCTGGTGCTCGCCCCGACCGTGCGGCTGGACGTCCACGGCCAGAGGGCGGCCGGCATCCCCGTCGGCCTCGACCACCAGCGGCGCACGGTCGGGCTCGACGACGGCCGCTGCGTGCGAGTCGAGCTCGACGGTGCCCGCCGCGGCGAGCGTCACGCGGTCGGTCACGAGCCGGCCGTCGCGAATCTGGCGGACCCTGAGGCTGACGGTGTGGGGGTAGTACGCCCTGGGATCGATCGCCCCCTCGGCGATCAGTGCCGCGCCGTAGGCGACCGCCCCCGCCCGACCGTCCTCGTCGAGCGGCACCTCGGCCTCCGGCTGGCTGTCGCCGCGGCCGAGTGCCTCCAGGACCGCGGCTCGCACGGTGGGCCACAGGCTGAAGCCGCCGACGACGGCGACTGCGGTGGCGGCGTCGAGCGCGCCGTGGCGTGCGAGCAGCCGGCCGGTCGCCTCCCGGATTCCCGCCGCGACCGGGAGCAGGCACCCCTCCACCTGCTCGGCGCTCAGCTCGTAGCGGTCCCCGAACCGCAACGCCATGGCCTCGCGGTACCGGGGATCCGTCCGTGCCTTCTCCAGCACGGCGGCGGCACGCCGCTGGCCGCGGCGCTTGGCCCGCTCGAAGACCGGCAGCAGCCGCGCCAGCTCCGGCCCCGACGCATCGAGGCTGTGCCCGTGCGCCTGTGCGTAGGCAAGCTGGACCGCGGCACGGTCGAAGGCTCTGCCCGCCGCATCGCTCCGGTCGGTGTCCACGACCTGGACCACGGTCCCGGCCACGGCGCAGAGGGTGACGTCGAAGGTGCCGCCGCCGGCGTCGCAGACCAGCAGGCGGGCAAGGGGCTCGGGGCGCGGCTGCTGCCGGAGGTACCGGTCGACCAGGTGGGCTGCGACGCAGACCGGCTCGCTCACCAGCGCCCTGAGCGGGAGACCGAGGTCCTCCACGAGGATCCGTCCCAGCGCCGCCGTGCCCGGCCTCCCCCGCCCGCGCCACTGCTCGGGGACGGCGACCACCAGCCCGTCGAGCGATGCCGGCAGCAGCCGGTCCAGAAAGTCCCGGCAGACCACGCTCGGCGACTTGGCGCAGCGCCAGCCGTTGGCCGCCCATTCCTCTGGCGTCCCGAGCGGCAGCAGTGCGTTGAACGCCTCGCACCGCAGGTCGTCCGGCCGCTTCAGCCCATCGTCCTGTGCCGCCCAGCCGATGCGGCAGTGGTCGCCTGCATAGGTGACGGCGGTCGGGACCAGCGCGTCCCCGGTCTCGCGCGGCGCCTGCAGCAACCGCGGACCGCCGCCGGCGGACATGGCGGCGACCTTTGCATAGGACGTGCCGAAGTCCAGCCCCAGGTTCACCGTCTTCCTCTCGTGTGCCATCACCGCCACCGCCACCGCCGCCGGCTCCCCTGACCACGGCTGAAGGAGAGCTGGCGCAGCCGCTGCGCCGTCTCGGTCAGGCCCGCCAGCCGCTGCCGGTCGACCGCGTCCCCCACCAGCTCCATGAGCGAGACCCAGCAGCGGATCTCGTCGGGCGCCCGCGCCGCGAGCCAGGCCCGGTACGAGTCGGCGAGCCGGGCGCCCAGTGCGTTCCCGAGGACGGCCCTGGCCATTGAGGAATGCGTCGACCAGGCGAACTCGTCGTCCCCCTCGCGCAGCAGGCGGCGCAGCAACGCGAGCAGGAAGTCGTGGACCGCCTCGGGGCCGTCCAGGACGGGGCAGCCGGCGAGCGCCCCGAGGACGTCCCTTTTGCCGCACCCTGTCAGGAGCGCGTCCGCGCACAGGTCGGCGGCCTGCGCCGCGGAGGAGACCACCGCCAGCTCACGGCGGAGCTCGGCGGCTCGGGTGCGGGAGGCCAGGACGGGATAGCGGGCGATGACCGCCCTCCACCACGCGTCGTATTGCGGCTGGCGGATCAGCTCGGGGTCGGCGGCGACCGCGTCGGCCACCACTGCCGCGACCGGCTCCGCGACCGGGGCCGGCTGCTGTGCCACGGCGATGCCGAGCAGGGCGAGCACGTTGGCGGCCAACGCGGTCGGCGCTGCCCAGCGCTCGCCCGCCACGCGCTCCGCCAGCCGCCGAGCCAGCAGCGGGCGCAGCCGGTCCAGGTGCGGGGCGCGCAGGGCCGCTTCGAACGCCTCCAGGTACGCGCCGGCCGCCGTCGCGCCCTCGTCGAGCAGCGACCGGCGCAGGGGGACGCCCGGCCGCGCCCCCAGCAGCAGGAGCAGCAGATCGATCCTGGCCCGCGCTGGCGGGCCGGCAGGTGGCAAGCTGCCGAGCAGGCGCTCCCACCCCGACCGCTCCGGCTCCGGCAGCTCTGCCGCCGTCCGCGCGAGCCAGGCGGACAGCGCCGGCAGCACCGCGTCGATCCTCTGGAAGCCGCTGGCCGCCTCGACCAGCGCCATGGCATAGCCGCCGCCCTGCTCGGCGACCGCCGCGAGCTCGGCCTCGCTCAGCTCAGGCTGGGGGCTCGTGCCGGCGGCCACCTCGAACGGCCGCAGCGCAGCCCCGTCCTGCTCTCCCCGCAGCCACCCCAGCAGCGCGGGCAGCCGGCCCACGGCGCCGTGCTCGACTTCCTGGGCGAGCAGCTCGTAGGCGAGCTCCGGCGCGCCCAGACGGTCGCGGAGCCGCGTCCAGCTCCCGTGGGCCGGCACGCCCTCCGCCCGCAGGACCTGGATGACGGCGCTGCGGGCCGCGGCCTCCCCGGGCGCTCCGGCGCCGTCCAGCAGGCCGAGCAGGAAGGCCTCCTTCTGGCCGGAGCGGTCCGCGATCTCCATGTACCGCGTGAAAAGCGGCCGGTCCGCCCCGCGCAGGAGCAGCCCGTGGGCTGCCTCGACCAGCCAGGGCAGCAGCTCCGGCGTCCAGTGCTGCCGCACGGTCGCCAGGTCCTCCGGATCGTTCTGCGCGAGGAGGTACCGGAGCAGGTCCATCCGCTCCGCCGGGCGGAGGGAGGCGTGCCGGCCCGTCGCGAACAGCTCCCGCACCTCGTCCGGCGCGGCGCCGCCGGCGTGGACGCGGTCCCAGAGCGCGAAAGGACGGTCGAGCCGGCGCAGGTCCTCCACGGCCCGTTTCGGGGAGGCGAAGCTCGCGGGCGCGCCGCAGCCGGCGAGGTGCTCGGCGATGGTCGCGGTGCCGTGGCGGCCGTGCAGCCGGACGAGCAGCGACAGGTACTCCCTGGCGAGCAGGGTGCCCGCCTCGGGCGCGGCCGGCGCGCGCCAGGCGACCGCCTGCTGTCCGTCCCGGGCCCGCCGGCCGAACGTGAGGCGGAGGTGGTGGGCGACGCCGCTGTCCGCCCACGTGCTGGCGGCCAGGTCGGAACGCAAGCCGTACGGGAGCAGGGCGGCGACGGCGTCGAGGCAGTCGAGCCGGTCGCCGAGCGGCAGGGCCCCGGCGGTCACGAGCACCACCGGGCCGTCCAGCAGGAGGGCCGCCACACCCGCCGCCCAGGCGAAGCCCAGCTCCTGGTCGATGCGCTCGGCAGCTTCGTCGAGGTCGAGCCCGGCCGGCCGGAGGCTGAGCGGCCCGGGGTCGGGCCTCGGCAGGGGCAGGCCGGCGACGGCCCCGTACAGGCCGGCGTAGCTCGCCCGAACGCCGGCGAGCTCCTCGAAGGGCAGGCAGAAGTAGCGCGTGGGCGCGACCGGCCGGCCGGACCAGTCGACCTGGTCGGACCATTCGAGGACCGCCACCCCGGCGTACGCCGTGCCCCCGTCGCCGGTGGGGCCGAACGTCACCCACGGCAGGGAGTCGGGGCTGGGGCTCGGGGTCCTCGAGGGCGTGCCCGGCAGGAAGCGGCGGATGACCCGGTCGAAGGCAGCGCGCTGGAGCGGGCCTTGGCTGCATTCCAGGACGTGGTAGTCGTCGCTGCTCCCGGGACGCTTGCTCATCAGCGCCCACTGCGTCGGGATCCGGTCCACCACGCTCATCACCTGCCAGCCGCCGAGCTGACCTTCGTCTGCAGCCACACCAGCGGCTCCAGGACGTTGATGGGCCGCACGCGGCCCCGGATCTGCTCCTCGCCGTCGACGGTGTTGACGTTGAAGCAGTCCTCCAGATCGACACGGCCGCTCTGGCCGACCCAGAACCCGACCGACGAGGTGACGAAGTAGGCGACTCGGGCGGCGTCGAAGTTGGTCTCGATCGCGAGCTTGACGAATTCGGCGGTGGCGCCGGGCAGGTCCTTGCAGACCCGCTCGAAGAACTGTCTTGCGTGGCCGTGGCCGACCCTGGGGAGCATCGGGTCGTCCGAGTCCTGCGTGACGAAGCCCGCCTTGACCGCCCTGTGGAAGACCGTCGGGTGGTCGAACTTGGTGACGCACACGGCGAGGTGGTGCGGGAGCCGCGGCCCTCGCAGGCGTCCCCACTCGTCGGCCCGGCGCGCGACCCGCTGCAGGGTGCCCTGGAAGAACTCGAAGCTGTCCCCGTAGCGCGCCTCGCGGACCGGGTCGAACAGGTAGACCAGCGCGTCGCACCTGGCGAGGTGCTGCACGATGTGCTCCCAGTCCACCTCCGACAGCCCCGCGCCCTGCCCGGCGTCCCCCCAGCCGCCGAAGGCGTCGTCGCGGTAGTAGCCTCCGGGCACGTCCTGCAGGTCGAGCCTGAACTCGACGTACCTGGTGCCGCCGAGTGGGACCCGTACCCGCCCGGCCAGGCGGCTGTTGCCGAGGTCGCCGTTGAACCTCCAGCTCATCTGGGTGATCACTTGGGAAGCCGGGGGGAAGCGGCGCTGAATCGTCAGGATGTTGGTGTTCCTGACCAGGAACTCGTCCGCGTCCCCGGCGCCCCTGACCGTCCACGTCCCGTTCCCCGAGCTCTGAGCGTGCAGCATCGCGGCGTTCAGCGCCGCGAGGAAGGTGGTCTTCCCGCTGCCGGGCGCCCCCCAGAGCCCGATCCGGATCACGGGCTGCAGGCTCTTCGCGTTCATGGGACTCCTTGGGGTCGCGGCCGACGATGGCCGATGGGCTCCAGAAGAGGGAGTGGCAGCGGCCCGCCTGCTGGTGGGCCGACGCCGGCGGCAGCGAGAAGCCGGTCGGCGTCGACGTTGTCGTCGGTGAACAGCCCGTCCGCGCCGAGGGCGCGCCATGCGTCGTCGGCCCGGCGGGCGAGCCAGTGGTCAGGCGCTCGCCACGCGGTCGGCAGCACGAGTCCCCGCACCGCCAGGCAGTGGATCCCGAGCCGCTCCCGTGCGGCGCGCAGCAACGCTCGCCAGTCGTGCCTGCCAGGGCACGGCAGGGTCGGATTGTCCTCCCCGGCCGGCGGGTGCGGGGGCCGGCTCCCGACCGTCAGCAGGAGCCGGCGGCTGCCGTCCCGCCAGCGGAGCCGGCCGAGCGCGACGAGCGCGTCCTCGACCGCCGTGGCGAAGTCGTGCCCCCTGGCGCGGGGCGCCCAGCGCTCGAGGTGCCGGCGCGCGGCGTCGGGCCGGCTGAGCGGGACGGCGTCGACCGGCTCCTCGGGCGCTGGGCCGCGCTGGCGATCGACCCCGTAGCCGTGGTCGCCATAGCCGAGCAGCCCGACCCGCAGGGAGCCGGGGACCGGGCACCTGACCTGGAACAGCTCGACCGTCTCGCACAGCAGCGCCAGCCGCGCGCCGACCGTCGCCTGGTCGCCGACCAGCTCGACCGCGCAGACGAGGTCGACCAGGGGCGAGTCGGCGAAGTCCACCTGTGGGGGTACCAGGTCCAGCAGCTCGTCCCAGCGACGGGTGTCGTCGCCGATTCCCGGCGGCTCCACAAAGCGGAGCCGGCCAGGCGCTTCCAGCGCGATCCGCAGCGTCGTGCTGGCCATGGGCGCCAGCACGACGCTCCCCAGCCGCACCACCCGCCAGTCGCGCGGCGTCGTCCCCTGGCGCACGACCACCGGGAGCGCCAGCGGCTCGGTGGGCGCCGGCGGAGCGAACAGCTCGATCTCCGCGACCGGAGGCCGGTCCGGCCGGAAGGCCGCGCCCGCCGGGAACAGCGCCCGGGTCGTCACGTCGACGGGACCGCCGTCGCCGGCGACGACGGCGAGCGCCAGGTCGTAGGGGTGGCGCAAGGGCGCCCGTCTGACGAGCTGCTCGACCGTCTCGCGCGCGTCGCCGGCGCTCGGCGCCAGGCGCACGCGCGCTGCCGAGACGACCCGCGCCTGGAGGACCCGCGCGGCGCGCTCGGGGACCGTCCAGCCGGTGGTGCGCGACAGCAGCAGGAGATGGACGCGCCCTTCGGGCAAGGGGAGGCGGAGCAGGCTCTGCTTGAGCGCACGGTCCATCGCCTCGCGGTCGGGTGATTGCGCTCCCGCACCGCCCGCCAACTGGAACCGCCGTTGCGCAACGTCATCGGGGAGGGCCGGGACCAGCGCCTTCCAGTCCTCGCGCGGCGCCGGCTCGACCATCCGGGGGATCCCGAGGTCGTCGACGGTCACCGTGTGCAGGGCGATGGCGTCGGGCCCGAGATCGACGAAGGCCAACGCGTCCAGGTGACCGTCGACCAGCCGGGCCAGGGCCGGGTCGACGATCTTCTCGATACCGTCCGCCATGGCCGCCTGCTCGTGGTCGACCTCGCGCCCGATCGCCTCGATCTCGCCCAGGGAAGGGGGCAGCGCCCGGACGAAGCGCTCCAGTCGCTTCAGGAGGTCCTCGTCCCGGTCGCCCGCGGGCCCGGCGGCGCGCAGCGCTGCCCGCAGGTCGAAGCGCCGGCAGGCGGCACGGAGGCGCCGACGGAACGCCTCCTCGTCCTCGGGGGTGGCCTCACCGACGAGGTAGCCGCTCTGCAGCACCCAGCAGCACTCGGGGCACACCGCCTGGCCGCTGGACGGCCAGGCGCACACCGGGCAGCAGGGGCGCTCAGCCGGGGACATCGGGGACGTCCTCCGGCTCGAAGCGGGTCAGAACGGCGAGGTCGGTGTCGTCGGGGAGGTCGAAGGTGCGCTGGGCGAGTCCCTCCTGCAACCGCTCGAGCAGCGAGTGCACCGCCCGCCCGTTGCCGAAGGAGGCCGGGTCGCGGGCCTGTTCGGCCTCCAGCACCGCCAGCGCCCGTCGCTCGGCGCCCGGCGTCAGGGTGTAGCCCCGCTGAGCGGCCGTGCGCCGCAGGATCTCGAGCAGCTCCGGACCGCTGTAGCTCGGGAACTCGACCCGCCAGGTGAAGCGGGACGCGAGGCCCTCGTTGCGGCCCAGAAAGCGCCGCATCGGCTCCGGGTACCCGGCGGCGATCACGACCAGGCGACCGAGCTGGTTGGTCATCGCCGGCGTCAGGGTGTCGATGACCTCCTGGCCGAAGTCGTGCTCGCCGCCGCGCGCCAGGCTGTACGCCTCGTCGATGAACAGGACGCCGTCGAGCGCGGCCCTGATCCTGGCCGCGGTCTTCGGCGCGGTCTGCCCGACGTACTCCGCGACGAGGTGCTGGCGGGTCACCTCGACCACGTGCCCTTTGTTGAGCAGGCCGAGGGACTGCAGGACGCGCCCCATCAGCCGCGCCACCGTGGTCTTGCCGGTGCCCGGCGGCCCCAGGAACAGCATGTGGGGAGCTGCTGTGCCGCCGGTCCCCAGGCGCCGCTCGTGCTGCAGTCGCATCACCAGCCGCCGAATCGCGTCCTTGACGGATCCCAGCCCGACCAGCTCGTCCAGCTCGGTGAGGATCTCCTGGGGTGTCGGGACCGGGCGCTGCAAGTGGGCGAGGCACCAGTCGGGGAGGTCCTCGAGGCGGAGCGGCTCGTCGAGCACGCCCTCGACGCGCTCCGCCCACCGGCTCTCCAGCTCGTCGGCGAGGTTGCGCATCGCGCCGGCATTGCCGAACCGCTCGTCCCTCGTCCGGTAGAGCCCGGCGGTCACCTCCCGCAGCCGGGCCTCGAGCTCCGGGTCCCAGGCGAGCTCCCGCTCGCCGAGCATGGCCAGAAGGACCGCCAGCAGCTCCTCGGGCTCGTAGTCGGGGAAGTCGATCCGGTTCGCCTGGGGGAACCGCCGCTCCAGCCCAGGGTTGGACTCGAGGAACTGCCGCATCTTGGCGGGGTAGCCGGCGGCGATGACGACCAGGCGGTCGCGGTCGTGCTCCATCCGCGTGAGCAGCGTGTCGACCGCCTCCTGGCCGAAGCCGGCGCGCTGGTCGCTCAGCCGGTAGGCCTCGTCGATCAGCAGCACCCCGTGGAGCGCCCGGTCCACGGCCTGGTTGGTGCGTATCGCGGTCCCCCCGACGACGTCGGCCACGAGGTGCTGGGCCTCGACGGCCTCGACGTGCCCGCTGCGCAGCAGCCCGAGATCGCGGTACAGCTCGCCGATCAGCTCGGCCACCATCGTCTTGCCGGTGCCGGGGTTGCCGCTGAAGACCAGGTGGAGCGAGGGCGGGTCGCGCCGAGGCCCGCGCCCCCGCTTGCGACGCGCCGCCTCGGCCTCTGCCCGCCCCTGCAACCGGCGGACGTGCCCCTTCACCACGGTGAGCCCGACGAGCTCGCTCAGGCGGTCCCACGCGCTGCGCCCGTCCGTGAGCGCGGCGTCGACCAGCCCGCGCTCACGCAGGACGGCGACGCTGAGCGGCACGCCGTCGTCCCTGCCGGCGAGCGAGCGCAGCCTGTCCAACCACGCACGCGCCCCCACTCCCTGCTGCGCGGCCATCACCCGAACGACCGCTTGGAGCTCGCGCCAGTCTTCGAGCCTCAGCCCGAAGCGCACCCGGGCCAGATGGACGAGCCGCTCCAGCTCGGCCAGGTCGGGCTCCTCGATGCGGCTGGCGCTGCGGCCGGCCCGCCGGGTCTGCTGGCGCTTCAGGAAGGCGCGCAGCGCGTCCATGTGGCCGAGGCGCTCGACGCACCAGATCACCTCGTCCCAGCTCAGGGAGTTGAAGAGCAGGAGGCAGCGGTTGCCGTTCCCGCTCGCCTCGATCCATTCCGCGACCGTCTCGGCCAGCTCGCGCCGCGCTCCGATGAAGTTCAGGAACTGCTCGGCGTGGATCAGCACGATGGCGGTCCGGACCTCGTGGTCCCGCATGCAGGCGTCAAGGAACATGACCGCGTGCGGGTCGAGGGTCCCACGGGAGCGCGCCCCGCTCGCGCGCTCGCCGGTCGGGTCGCTCCCCTGGTCACGGTCCTTCGCCAGCTCCATGCGGTCGCCCTGCGGCCCGCTGAAAAAGCGCATGCGCCGCGCGCCGGCGTCGGGGGCGGGGCGTCTGCGCTCGCCGCGGCGGCGCGTCCGGTGTTGCGATCGGTCGTCACGGAAATAGACGGGGTATCTGGCGGAGCTGAACACAATGCGCTCGAAGCCCTCGGCGTCGAGCATCTCCCAGAGCGCCTCCTCGATCCTGCGCTCCTGGTAATCGCGGCATACGAACGTGTCGGCGGCGCCGGGCCCGTAGAGGACGAAGAGCGGGTCGCCGGTGTCGAGGCGAACCGCATCCCAGAGGCGCTCCACTGAGGCGGCGGCGGGGTTGGGTGCCATGGCAGGAGGCTAGGGCCCGGCCGTCCGCGGAGCCGACAGTGTGGTGGCGATCGCGCCGGCGGCCTCCGGTGTGGCCGCGCGGATCGCCCCCATGTCCCGCAGGCGCTCGTCCGAGTCGCCACCGCCCGCCTCGGGGGCGCCCACCTTCAGGCCGCGGTCCCGCAGGCTCCTGGCCAGCGCCGCGGCGCGCTCTATCCGGATCTCCTCCGCGTCGGTGTCGGTGTCGAAGGACTCCACCCGCAGCACGCAGTCGGGCGGGTCGCCGGGGACGGGGGCGACGATCACCACCACCTCGCTGCCGTTGAGGTGCGTGACCTTGGCGGCGAACGCCTGGCGCTGGTCGTCACCGGCGAAGGTGCCCTCGTCGAGCTGGTAGCCGTTCTCGACCAGGGTCTCGACCACCATGTCGGCGATGTTCACCCGGAGCTGGGCGGCGAGCTGCGCGGCGCCGGCCTGCTGAACGACGTCCTGGAGGCGCCGCTCCAGCTCGGGCGCCTGCGTCTCGACGACGTGGCGCAGGTCGTCAGCGGTCATCGAGCGGCGCTCGTCCTGCACCCGTGCGAGCAGATCGCCGGTCTCGCGCTGCAGGGCGGACAGCGCGCCGTCCGTCCAGTAATCCACGTCCAGCGCGACCTCGATCTCCTGTCCCGAGCGGTCGACTCCCTTGCGCACGGCGTTCTGCGCGATGAGCCCCTCCAGCACCAGGACCGCCTGCTGCGCCGCGGTCTGGAGCAAGCGCCACTCGCGGTCCTTGAACTCCAGGTCGACCCTGAGCCCGCTGAGGTCGAGACAGGCCTCCTGGGCGCTCACCAGGGCCGCCTCGGCCATGCCGGCGCGGGCGTTCTGCTCGGCGACGGCGAGACGGGGCTCGAGCGCCTGGAGCTGGCCCGGCGCAAGCCGGTCGTGAGGAAGGGTCTGGCGGATCAGGTCGCGCAGGCGCCGCGCGTCCTGGAGCCACTGCTCGGCCATTGCCGCGGCCCGCCGCTTGTCCTGGACCAGGGCGCCGAGCCCGTGCTGCAGCTCCGCCACCTGCCGCTCGCGTTCCTGGCGTTCCTCGGCGAGCGTCACACGCAGGCGCTGCTCCTGTTCGGCCAGCAGCCGGCGAGTCTCCGCACGGAGCTCCGCGCCGGAGGCGTCCAGCGCCCGGCGCAGCTCGCGGGCGTGCTCCTCGAGCCGCCGGCTGGACTCGCGCTCCATGCGGCGGGTGTGCTCGCTCAGCCCCTCGAGAGCCTGCTCGGAGGCGCGCTGGCGCTTGCTCAGCTCGGTGAAGTTGCGGTCCAGGTCGCGCTGGGTCTGCCTGCGGACCTGCTCGATCAGGCGCGGCAGGTCGCGCTGCACCGTGCGCAACGAGCCCGCGGCCCGCTGCAGCCGCTGCCACTCGTCGCGGCTGATCCAGATGTACTTCGTCCCGCTCATGGCAAGCCTCCGTCGGGGGCCAGTAGGTTGCGATGCACTCGCCGGGCGGCGCGCTCGACCGCGGTGGCCAGCCCATGTGGCGGGACACCCGCGAGCAGGGCGCCTTCGGGGTCGAGGTGGAGCTCCGCTTCGCGCCGGCGGCCCTCGAAGTCGTACCCGGCGGCCTCGAGCCGGTGGGTCAGGTGGTGGATCCGCTGGTTGGCGCTGCCTCGCAGTCCACGGTTGTCGTTCAGTGACGCGACGTACAGGCCGTCGATGAGCACGTCGGTCTCCTCCAGGAGCTCCGCCACCCCGGGCGCCGGCGGGCGGCTTCGGAGGCGCTGGAGCGTGTAGCCGGTAAAGCAGATCAGGGAGACGTCCCGCTCGAGGCGGGCGGCCCGGATGGTGCCCGCCAGGCCGGCGGCCTGGGCCATCGGCTCACCGCCCGAGAAGGTGAGCCCGGTGACGTGCGGGTCGGCGAGGAGCTCGGCGGCCAGCGCCACCGGCGCGACCAGGCGCGCCGGCCGGTCCGGCAGCCAGTCGGGTGCAAGGCAGCCGGCGCAGCGGAACGGGCAGCCCTGCACCCACACGGCGGCACGGAGCCCGGGGCCGAGCGTCCGGGTCCCCCCGCAGGTGGCAGCGACGTTGACGAAGGTGCGCGCGAGCACGTCCATCTGCGCGCGATCCCCCCCAATAACTCTTGGCTCACAAGTCAAGCTATGGTTAGGTACGGATTCTTCATCCGCTTAAGCCATGAAGACAAGGTAATCCTAGACTTGACGTCTATGGCGTGGTGAGTCAAGTCTTCACGATATCCGCAAATTGCTGTAGTTCTTGGTTGACTGCGCGATCACGTTCGCCTGATTTGGGGGGAGATGGCCCGTGCTGTCCCGCCTGGTCCTCTACGGGCTGGCCGCGCCGCTGCTCGCGCTGGCGCTCCTGGGCTCGCTGCTGCGCTGGCTGGCCCGTCACCCAGGGCTCCACGGGACGCTGACCGCCAGGTCCCCTGGCCAGCCCCCCGAGCACGCGGACCTCTCGGGACGGAGGGTCCGCATCGGCGCGGGGGCCGCAGCCTGCCCGGGTCTGCGCGGCACCGGCGAGGTGCAGGGCAGGCGGGTGCACCGTGGGAACGGCGCCGGTCGCGAGCTCGAGCTGCGGATCGTCTACAGCCCTGACGGCTCGCGGTCGAGGGCGGGCTCCGGTACCTGCGGCGACTCCCCGATCATGATCGGCGGCGTCACGTTCAGCTACGCGGCGTCCTCGCAGTCGCAGCGGGAGCACCCGTGAAGCAGGCGCCACCGTGCGGGGCGGGCCTACCGCGAGACCCAGGGGACCGGTGCCTCCGGGCGGCGCTCGAGCTCGGTCGACGGGTCGAGCCGGCGGAGCTCGCCGCGCAGGGGCGGGCCCGCCTCGATCGCCTCAGCCTCGATCGCCTCGGCTTCAGGTGCGCAGGTGTGCCCCGCGGTCCACGGAGCGTGGCAGTAGCCACAGACGTGCCTGCGGGGCCAGTGCCTGATCGTCCGGGGCCCCTCGAACAGCCGGCCGGGCAGGAACGGCAGCACGAACATGGCGAGCACGGCGGCCAGCCCGACCCACGGAATGGGTGTGTGAGCCATCGGTTCTCCTTTTCCCACTGACGTCCGGGAACGGGATAACCACTGGCGGGCACCGCCAATCACGCATTTCGGCAGGACCGGGCCGGGCACTGCGCGAGCGGTGGAGCCGCCGGGTCGCGACCCGGCGGCTCCACCAGTACCTCCAGTGCCTCTGAGGTGTCAGCTCACGGCCTTGAGCGCGTCGATCTCGCCAGCGCCGTAGAAGCTGTTCTGCACCGTGCCGCCCTGGCACGTCTCCGGCTCGCCGCTGCTCTGCGGGAAGGGCGCGTAGATGGACACGTCCCCGCAGGCCCGCGGGTTGGTGGCCTGCTGCAGCGCCGCGGCCACCGCGCCGGAGCTGTCGGTGCCGTGCTGGCTGCGGATGAGCGCGGCCACACCCGCCACGTGCGGTGAGGCCATCGAGGTGCCCTGCAGGTAGCAGTACTTCGCGCCGGTGGTCGGGTCGAAGACCTGCCGCGTGCAGGCGTCCTGCGCGGGCCAGGTCGACAGCACGCGCCCGTTGGGCGCGTCAGCGGTCACCTGGAGGATCGAGTCGCCACCGGGGGCCGCGACGTCCGCGGTGGAGATGCCGTAGGAGGAGTAGAAGGACTTGAGGCTCAGGTCGCCGGTCGCGGTCACGCCGACAACGCCAGGGACCTCCACCGGCACGACCGCGCAGGCGTTGGTGACCTCGCGCCTCTGCTCGCTGCCGGGTGGGAAGTCCGGGCTGAGCAGGTCGATCCGCGGGTGGGACAGGTCGGTGCTCTCGTTGCCCTCCGACGCCACCACCACGGTGCCCTTCGACTGCGCGAAGCGGATCGCCCTGCGCTCGGCGTTCCAGATCGCCCGCTGCCCGGGGTCGTTCTTGCAGTTGAACAGCCACGGGTCCGCGAAGTAGCTGTTGTTGGTGACGTCGATGCCCTTGGCGGCGACCCACATGTACGAGCAGACGACCATCTCGGGGAAGAAGAACCCCGCGTCGGTGGCCGACTTGATGCCGGCGATGGAGACGTTGGGCGCCACGCCCACGATGCCCGTGCCGTTCGAGGCGGCGGCGATGGTGCCGGCGGTGTGGGTGCCGTGCCCGTTCTTGTCGTTGCCGGCCAGCAGCGGCTGCGGTGTGCCGCTCGTGCAGTCCGTGCTCATGTCGGGGCGGAAGTTGGGGGCGATGTCCGGGTGGGTGAAGTCCAGGCCCGTGTCGATGTCCCCGACCACCACGCCCGGGCTCCCGCCGCTGATGGCATGCGCCTGCGGCGTGTTGATCTGGCGCATGTCCCACTGCAGGCCGGAGAGGTTGTCGCTGTCGGTCGCCGGCGCGTTGCCCGGCAGCGGGCCGGCGGCGGTCGCGTCGCTCACGCCGTCGTCGGCGCGGACGCCGAACCCGCCGGTGGCCGCGGCGCCCTCGACCCCCGCCGCGCCGCCGATGGCGGTGACGAAGCCCGGGCTCGCCGAGCGGGCGACCACGACGCCGATGGCCTCGTAGTTCGCGACCAGTGTGCCGCCCGCCGCCTGGACGGCGGCGGCGGCGTCATGCGACGACGCGCCCTGCTGGTACAGGACGATGTAGGTCGACTCGGCGCCGGAGGTGGCCGCCGCCGCGGCCGTCGCCGTGGCCAGGGTGCTCATGCTCAGCACCGTGGCGAGAGCGACGGCACCTGCCGCGACCCGGACCCCGAAAGTCCGTAGAGAGAGGATTGCCACGACTGCGCCTCCTTCTGGGAGAGACGGCCGGGCCGGCGATCGGGCCCGGGGCGGCGGCCCTCGTGTGCGGCCGCTTGACTCGTCTGCGCAAGCAAGCCTAACCGGGAGTCGTAAGAAAAGCGACAGTTGGCCGAAATCATTCCAAGGCAACGGCAAGTCCGGAGATCCCGCAGGCCGGGCACGCGACCGTCCGCCGCTACTGTGGCGCGCCGATCACCTGGGCGGTCTTCAGGGCGCCGTCGGCAACGTTCCACCTGGCCAGCACGCGGTCGTAGCTGCCGTCCGCGACGACCTGCCGCAGGGCGGTGCGCAGCGCCTCGCGCAGGGAGGCGTCCTCCTTGCGCACGCCGATGCCGAACGGCCCTGGGTCGATCTGCTCGCCCACGACTTCGAAGTCCTTGCCGCCGTTGGACACCTTGGCGTTGTAGGCGGCGACCGGGAAGTCGGTGAGGGCGGCGTCCGCGTGCCCGTACTTCACGTCGAGCAGCGCCTGGCTGCCCGAGTCGAACGGCTGCACCCGCATGGTCTGCCCCGGCGGGCAGCGCTTGGCCTGGGACGCGGCGAGGTCGGCCTGCGTGGTGGCCGCCTGCATCGTCACGGTCTTGCCGCACAGGTCGCCGAGCGACTCGATGCCCTTGGGGTTGCCCCTGGCCACCATTATCGAGGTGCCCGCGCGGAAATACTCGATGAACGAGATCTCCGTCGCCCGCTCGGGGGTGGCGCTCATGCCCGAGATAATCGCGTCGACCTGACCCGAGCGCAGCGCGGGGATCAGGGAGTCGAATTTCACGTTGACGAAGGTGAAGCGGACCCCGAGCTTGCGGCCCAGCTCGGTGGCGAGGTCCGGGTCGATTCCCTGAACCTGGGGCTCGGGCTCGCCAGTCGGCCTATCCAGGACGTCAGGTGCGAGCGCGTCGTAAAATTCGACTGGCGCATATGAGATATCGGCGCCGACCCGGATTTCCCGGGCATTCTTGAGCGTCCCCGGGAGCTGCTGGCCGAGTGGCGTCAGGCCCTGGCTGACCGGCTGCGCCGTGAGCGCCCCGCGTCCGGTCGGGCTTGCCGTGCAGGCCGGGACCGCCACCGCGATGGCCAGCACGAGCAGCAGGAACCGGAGGCGCGACCGTTGCCTGGGGCTGGGGGGGATCTTCATAGCCGGGCGTACCCTACCTCGACCGCACGCACGGCGCCAGGCCGAATTGGTGGTTACCGGGCAAGGGCGCCCGCTTTGCCCATGAATTGCGGCTGTGACAGTTTTCGGCACGCCTTGCGGCACCGCCCACGGAGGCCGCAGAATACTCCTTCGCCCCCTGTGGCGGATGTTCCCGAGCCCCCGAATCGGGTCCTGAGGCCCATAATGAAGCGCGCACGCGCGTCCGGGTCGCGGCGCGCGGGCCAACCTTGGGAGATGGATGGCGTGCTGGACAGACTTTCGATCCGGTCGAAAATAGCGGTTATCCTCATCCTCCCGGTGCTGGCGTGCGCCGTGCTCGGCGCGCTCCGCGTCAACTCCAGGATCGCCACCAGCCGCGATGCCAACCGCGTCACCAAGCTCACCGAGTTCTCGTTGCGCGGCACCGCGCTCGCCCACGAGCTCGAGCGCGAGCGCGGGCTCGCCGGCCGCTACCTCGAGGAGGGCCGGACCGCGGCGGCTGCCCAGGCTCTGCAGACGCAGGAGACCGCCTCGGACAGGGCCGTGGACGCCTACCAGGGCAGCGTCGACGAGCTGGACGTCGGCGTGCTGGCCGCGCCGACCAAGAGCAAGCTGGCCTCGGCGCTGAGCCGGCTGGACGGGCTCGCCGGCCTGCGGCGCGACATGACCGAGCACCGCATCTCCCCCTCCGGCGCGCTGGACTCCTACAACGCCGCCGTCGCCGACCTGCTCAACACCAACCGCGAGCTGGCCGCGCGCATCCCGGACCAGGAGCTGGAGCAGGCCGTCGGCGCGTTCGTGTCCGTCTCCCGCATCAAGGAGCTGGCCGCGCTCGAGCGGGAGCTGGTCAGCGGCGTCCTGGCCGGCCGCGGGTTCGCCCCGGGCCAGTACCGCCGCTTCACCTCGACCCTGTCGACCCGCGCCGTGCTGCTCTCCGAGTTCCAGGCGTCGGCCACGCCCGCCGAGCGGGACGTGTTCGTGCAGACGGTGGTCGGGCCGGAGGTCCAGCGCGCCACGGAGCTCCAGGCGACCGTGCTCGCCAGCGAGGGCAGCGGCAGGCCCGCGGTCGACCAGGACGAGTGGTGGTCGGTGACCACCGCCGAGATCGACCTGCTGCACCAGGTCGAGCAGCGCTTCGGCACCACGGCGGTCGCGCGCAGCCAGGCCATCGAGCGCTCGGCCAGGTCGCGGGCGGCCGCCGACAGCCTCGCCGTGCTCGCGGTGCTCGCCCTGGCGTTCGGGCTCTCGCTGCTGGTCGCCCGCTCGATGCTGCGACCCCTGCGGCTGCTGGAGGCGTCCGCCAAGGACGTGGCCCAGAACCGCCTGCCCGGCGTGGTCGCAAAGCTGCAGCGCTCCCCCGGCCACCAGTCGCTCGACCTGTCCAAGGAGGCCGAGCTCGTCGAGGTCCCCTCGCGCGACGAGATCGGCGAGGTCGCGGCCGCGTTCAACACCGTGCACCAGGTCGCCATCCGGGTCGCCGCCGAGCAGGCCGCGCTGCGCATGTCGATCGGCGACATGTTCCTGAACCTCGCCCGCCGCTCCCAGGCGCTGATCGACCGGCAGCTCGAGCTGATCGACGAGCTCGAGGACGAGGCCGACTCCGAGACGCTGGCGAACCTGTTCAAGCTCGACCACCTCGCGACCCGCATGCGGCGCAACGCCGAGAACCTGATCGTGCTCTCCGGCGCCGAGCCGCCGCGGCGCTGGACCGAGCCGATCCCGCTGGCCGAGGTGGTGCGGGGCGCGGTCGCCGAGGTCGAGGACTACCAGCGGGTCGCGGTCGTGCCCATGGAAGAGCTCGGCATACCCGGCCACGCCGTCGCGGACGTCATCCACCTGCTCGCGGAGCTGATCGAGAACGCCACCTCGTTCTCGCCGCCGGGGACGGCGGTGCGGGTGGGCGGCCAGCGCGCCGCCAGCGGGTACGTGCTCGAGATCGAGGATCGGGGCCTCGGCATGAGCGACGAGGAGCTCCACGAGGCCAACGAGCGCCTGGCCGAGCCGCCCGCGATCGACTTCGCCGTCTCCCGCATGCTCGGCCTGTTCGTGGTCGGCCGCCTGGCGCAGCGCTACGACATCCGCGTGCAGCTCCGGCACTCGTCCTACGGGGGCGTCACCGCGCTGGTGCTGCTGCCGTCGAGCGTCGTCATCCCGCTGCAGCCCGACCGGGCGTCCCTGGCGCCGGAGCCGTCCGCGCCGCCCCAGCTCGCCGCACCCTTCACGGCCTCCGGGCACTCCGCCCAGCCCGAGCCGGCCTCGGCCGAGCGGCTGCCCATCTTCGAGCAGGCGCGCTCGGACTGGTTCGAGGCCGGAGCCCCCGGCCCCGGGACGCAGCGCCAGGCCGCCTACCCGCCGCTGGCGGCGCGGTACCCCACCGCGCGGCACGCCCAGCCGCCGGTGAGCCGCCCGCGAGAGTTCCGCGCATCGGTCCCACCGCCCGTGACGGACGCACCGCCGCCGGAGCCGGACCCGGAGCCGTTCCGCAACGGGATGACCAGCGTGCCGCTGCCGGAGGCGCCCTTCCCGGCCCGGCAGCGGCCCGCGCCGGCACCCCAGCCGCCCGCCCCAGCTCCGCAGCGACCGGCACCGGCCCCCCAGCCGCCCGCGGCGGCTCCGCAGCGACCGGCAACGGCAACGGAGCGGCCGGCTCCCGCGTCCCAGCGGCCGGCACCGGCCCCGCCGCAGCGACCCCCGGCGGCCTCGCGGCGACCGGCACCGGCCCCGCAGCGGCCCGCGCCGCCGTGGGAGCCGGAGCCACCCGGGCCACCCCCACCGGAGCACCGCGTCCCGACCGGCGGCGACCGGGCGGGCGGCGACCCGCCGGAGACCACCGCGGGCCTGCCCCGCCGGGTGCCGCGCGCCAATCTGGCCCCGGGCATAATGGCCCAGCGGGAGCGGGAGGCCGGGGCGACCGGGACGACCGATGAGACCAAGGCAACTGGCGCAATCAGGGCGACTGGGTTGGACGATGCGCAGCCAGACCCAGGGGGCCGGCGGGCACGCTCGCCGGAGGAGATCCGCAGCCTGCTCGCGAACTACCGCGCCGGCCTGGAGCGGGGGCGTCGCACGGCCGCCGGCCGGGAGGCGGACGCCGAGCCCGCCGAACGCGACACCGAGCGCCGCACGCGTCACCAAGACGAGCATTGGGAGCGAGAATGACGACGAGCCCCGGTAACGTCGGGCCGGGGTCTCGACCGGAGGGCGCCTGCCGGCAATGAGCAGGAACCGCGGGGGTAGGAAGAACCGGGTCGTACGGCCGTACGCGATCACCGGTGGCCGAACCCGGCTCGACCAGGATGAGATCGAGGTGGAGGCGCTCGTCACCACCACCTCGATGGGCGCGACCGCCCGGGACCTGAGCTTCGAGCGCCGCTCGATCGCGCTGCTGTGCCGAGACGTGCTGTCGGTCGCCGAGCTGTCCGCCAAGCTGCGCCTGCCCCTCGGGGTTATCCGGCTGCTGGTCGGTGACATGGCCGACCAGGGCCTGGTCGACCTCCACCGCCCCACCCACTTCGACGACCGCCCGGACCTCTCCCTGCTCGAGCGGGTCTTGTACGGTCTCAGGCAGCTCTAGCCGCCCGAGGAGGGTCGGACCGATGCAGTGGGTGCTGTTGCACACCGTTCACCTGGTCCCGTTGCTCGGGCTGGGTACCTGGTTCGCCTGGACCCGCACCGCACGGTCCCGCCGGGACCGCGCCCGCCGGGACCACGCCGGCCTCGGTGCCGCCCCGGTGGGCGGTCCGCTCGAGGCCCGGCTGGCGCTGATGGCCTGCTCGGTCGGCGCGGCTGTCGTGCATGCCGACGTGATCGGGGCGCACTTCCGCGAGTCGGCCCTCTACGGCGGGTTCTTCTTGCTGGCCGCGCTTGCGCAGCTCGTCTGGGGTGTGCTGGTCGCCCGCCGGGCGGACCGGGCGCTGCTCGCGTGCGGCGTGGTGGGCAATGGCCTGATCGTCGCGCTGTGGCTGCTCACGCGGACCGCCGGACTGCCCGTCGGGCCGCAGCCCTGGCAGGCGGAGACGGTCGGGGCGCTCGACCTGCTGGCGACCGTACTGGAATTGGCCCTGGTGGCCGGGGCCCTCCTGCTGCTGACGGGCAGCGCGCGGGCACGGCGGTCACCGTCCGGGTAGCCGGTTTGGCCCTGGCCGATTTGCGCTCCGATTTGCGCCGCCGACCAGGGCCTCATTATTCTGCCGGCCGGACCAGGGTTGCGGCCGGGCGGTGGTGAGCGACCACCCACGCTCGCTGATCCAAACCTGGCCTTCTGACTGTCGGCAGCCGAGTCAGGGAGCAGAACCGCTGGTGATCTCGCTATGACCTCGCTATTGGAATACCTGCCGCGGGGCAACATGCTCAGCGAGCAGGAGTGGCAGAAGCGACATTCGTTCCTGCAATGGGTGCTTTTCGTCCACCTGCCCGGGCTGTTCCTCTTCGGACTGGCTCTCCACCACCGCCCGCAGACTACCGTCCTGACGCTGGTCCCCCCGCTGGTCTGCCTGCTGCTGGGCCGGCTCGTGCCCCACCGGCGGCTGGGCTCCCTTTTCATCACCGCCGGGCTGGTCTACTGCTCGGCGGCTCTTGTGGCGCTGTCGAGAGGGTCGATCGAGGCCCATTTCCATTTCTTCATCGTGATCGGGTTCATCGCGCTCTACCAGGACTGGCTGCCCTTTCTCTGGAATATCGTGTTTACGGTCATGAGCCACGGGCTCGGCTCCGCGCTGAGTCGCGATCTGATCTTCGATCACAAAGCCGGCCAGGCCAGCCCCTGGGTCTGGTCGGGGATCCACGGGCTTGCCGTGCTGGCGGCCTGCATCGGTGTGGTGGTGTTCTGGAGGACCACCGAGCAGGAGCAGGAGAAGTCGCTGGGGCTGACGCGGAAGCTCGCCGAGGCGGAGATCGCTCGCCGCAAGTTCGCCTCGGACATGCTCGTCAACCTCGCCCGGCGCAACCAGAGCCTGCTGTACCGGCAGCTCGACATCATCAACCAGCTCGAGGACCAGGAACGGGACCCGGACGCGCTCGGCGAGCTGTTCCGCCTCGACCACCTGGCCACCCGGATCCGGCGCAACGCGGAGAGCCTGCTGGTGCTCTCGGGCGAAGGGCCGCCACGCGTCTGGAGCGAGCCCGTGCTCCTGCTCGACGTCGTCCGCGCCGCCATCGCCGAGACGGAGGACCTCGACCGGGTCGTCTTCTACCTCGACGAGCAGCTCGCCGTGGCGGGCCACACGGTCACCGACCTCACCCACCTGCTGGCCGAGCTGGTGGAGAACGCCGTGCGCTTCTCCCCGCCGGAGGCCAGCGTGATCGTCCGCCTCCGCCCCTTCCCGGCGTCCCCTGGCACGCACGTGCTCACTGTCGAGGACTGCGGGATCGGCATGCGCCCGGACGATCTGGCCGCGGCCAACGAGCTGCTCGCCCGCCCGGGCGACGTCGACCTGGTCGACCTGTCGGTGTCGCAGCGCCTCGGGCTGCACGTGGTCGCCCGGCTCGCGGAGCGCCACCGCATCCGGGTGTCGCTGTCGTTGACGCCGGGCGCCGGCGTCACCGCGGTGGTCGTGCTGCCGCCGGCCCTGTTCGCCGACCTCTCCGCGGAGCCCGCGGTCCCGACGACGGTCAGCCCCCACACGGCGTCGGCGCTGGCGCCGGCGCCGACGGCCGCACCGGCGCGGCGGGCGGCGGGCGGCCCCGCACTGGCCGACCTGTTCGGTTTCGAGCTGAGCGACGTCGAGCCCTGGTCGGGCTGGTGGGAGCCGCTCATCGAAGAGCAGCGGGACGCGCCGGCCGCGGCCGAGCCACTGCTCACCCGCCGCGTGCCCCAGTCGCACCTCGCGGCGGAGCTGCGGGAGCCGCCGCAGCCGGCCCCGGCGACGCCGGACGGTGTCCTGACCCGAGCCGCGCTCTCCCGCTACCAGGCGAGCCGGGAGGCGGCGCGGGCGCTGTTCGAAGGAGACCGCGGTGCCGGCGACGACCGGACGACCAACGGCGGCGGGCCGCCGTGACCCGTGACGCCGTGACCGCGGATGGCGCGACCCCGGACCGCCGGACCGGCGGCACTCGTGTCGACCGGGTCGTGCCGGTGTACGCGTTCACCCGCGGGCGGAGCCGCCCGACCGGCCGGGAGCTGCCAATTGAGACCCTGGTCACCGCGACCGAGCTGGCCGTGCGGCACGAGCACGACATGACCGTGCGGGCGGAGTGGCGGGCCGTCATGAAGACCTGCACGCGACCGATGAGCGTGGCCGAGATCGGCGTGGCCCTCGGTGTGCCGGTCGGCGTGGCGCGGGTGCTGGTCAGCGACCTGGCTGACGCCGGCTACCTCAAGGTGCACGCACCGCGGCGCGACGGCCGCGACGGCAGGCCCGGTCAGGCGGTCCTGGAAAGGCTGTTGGATGGACTTCGCGCCCGTTGACACCCCGCCCCGACCAGCCAGCGACGCAGGCCGCGAGCTGATCCCGGTCAAGGTCCTCGTGGCCGGCGGGTTCGGGGCAGGCAAGACCACGTTCGTCCGGTCGCTGTCCGAGATCCCGCCGGTGACCACGGAAGAGGACATGACCGTCCTGTCGGTCGGCGTGGACGACGTGACCGGCGTGCCGCAGAAGACGACCACCACGGTCGCGATGGACTTCGGCCGGATCACGATCGACAGCCAGCTTGTCCTCTACCTGTTCGGCACGCCCGGCCAGTCCCGCTTCTGGTTCATGTGGGACGAGCTCGCCCGAGGGGCGGTCGGCGCGGTGGTGCTGGTCGACCTGCGCCGGATCGACGCCTGCTTCGCGGCGATCGACTATTTCGAGAGTCGCGGGCTCCCGTTCGTCGTGGCCGCCAACCGGTTCCCGGGCACCGGCGGCTTCGCCGACGACGCCGTCCGTGAGGCCCTGGTGCTCTCCCCCGACTGCCCGCTGGTGTGGATGGACGCCCGCGACCTCCACTCCAGCCTCGACACCCTCGTCGTCCTCGTCGAGCACGCCTTGGCCCGCAGCGCCACCTGGTGAGTGGCCGCCGAGGGGGCGATGCGCCGGCTGACCCGGAGTCGTCGGTCAGTGGGGGTGCTGGTGCTGGTGGCCCCGACCGGGGCCGTTGGGCGCACCCTTTCAGCAGCCGGGCTGGCCCGGGTGGCCGCAGCAGGTCTGCCGTTTCACCACTCGCAGGCCCATATTGCGGACCAGCAGCAGCGCCTTGCGGCCCGGGCCGGCCGGGTACTTGGCCAGGTTGCGAGCGAACGTGCTGGGGCTCTGGTCGCTCACCGGTCCACCATCCCTTGTCGTGCACCGCCTGCGCGCCCGGTGGAGCGGGTCCGAGGCGGTGCCAGGAGAACGGGTCGCTCGGCATCGTACTCCGCGGCGGCGCGGCACCGTCGTCGCGGATAGGCGCGGAGGACGATCCGCGCCAGGACCCTCGTTCAGTACCAGGTGAAGGACTGCGGCTGGGCCTCCTGGCGGGCGGACGGGATTGTCAGGTGGCCGACCTTGCCGGCGATGTCGGCGGCCCATGCCAGCAGCTCCTCGTCGGCGTGCCAGCCGGCGACGAGCTGGAGGCCGACCGGCAGCCCGCCGACAGCGCCGGCGGGCACCGTGGCCGCGGGCAGGCCGACGTACGACCACGGCAGGCTGAGCCAGGGCGAGCCGCTGGCGGCGATGCCCTCTGGCGCGGGGCCGGGCGCGGCCGGGGTGAGCCACAGGTCGATCCCGGCGGCCCGGCGGCGCGACTCCACCTGGAAGCGCCGCTCGAGCGGGGCGCGGCGGTCGGCCTCGAGCTGCGCGTCCCGGACCGTCCGGCCCTGCTCGATCCCGCCGGCGGTCTGCGGCCGGTAACGGTCGTGGTACCGCTCGAACAGGTCGGCGTGCTCGCGGGCCAGCTCGCCGTTCATCAGCCGCCGCAGCGACGCGGCGACCTCCTCGGCGTCCTCGAACACGCTCAGGCGCCGCACCTGGTAGCCGGTCGCGGCCAGCGCCTCGACCTGGCGCTCGAACAGCTCGCGCGCGGCCGGCTCGACAGCCTCCAGGAAGGGTCCCTCGGCCACGCCGAGCACGGGCAGCAGCGCGCCGCCGACCGGGTGCCAGCTCTCGACCAGCACGGCCGCGGCCAGCGCGACGCCGCGGACGTCGCTTGCGAGCAGGCCGATGCGGTCGAGGCTCCGGGCCACGTGCAGCGAGCCGTCGGTGCGGATCCGGCCGTAGGTGGGCACGTACCCGACCACGCCGCAGAAGGCCGCCGGCCGGATGGTCGAGCCGATCGTCTGGGTGCCGAGCGCCAGCGGAAAGAACCCGGCCGCCACGCCCGCGGCGGAGCCGTGGCTGGAGCCGCCCGGCGTGCGCGCGGGGTCGTGCGGGTTGCGGGTCGGGCCCGGCGCCGCATAGGCGAACTCCGCCGTGTGCGTCTTGCCGAGCACCAGCGCGCCGGCCGCCCGCAGCGAGCGCACCGCGGCCGACTCGTGGCCGGCCAGCTCCTCGGCGGGCACGCGCGAGCCGCCGGCGGTGGGCAGCCCGTCCACGTGCAGCACGTCCTTGACGCCGACCAGGGCGCCGAACAGCGGCGGGCGGCCTGCGGCCTCGGGGTGGCCGGCGAGCAGCGCGTCCGCGGCCGCGTGGAGGCGGGCGCGGCGCCCCGGCTCCGGCAGCAGCGCGCGCAGCGCCGGGTCGACGGCTTCGATCCGGTCCAGTCGTGCGTCGACGTGCGCGTGCAGGTCGAGGCGACCAGCGCACAGCTCGGTGACCGTGTCGGCCAGCGACACGGCCGCGACGTACTGCATCGCATCCTCCCGGCGACCGGTGGGAGGCCACTCGAGAGCCCCCGCCCCCGGTGAAAGGGAAGCATGTGCGAAGCCGCCCGGGAAGTACCGAATGTCTAGGCTGCCCCACCGCCGGTCCGCCCGCCGGCGGCGCGGTGAGGCCGAGGCCGACCTGCGAGGCTCTAAAATGAGCTTCGCGGCGCCCCGGCAGCCCCGGGCGGCCGGCTGGGAGGATGGTCAGGTGGCGGATCTTCTGAACGCGTGCGAGTACCTTCTCGACCGGCGCCTGGAGGCCGGCGAGGGCGGGCGGGTGGCGCTGGAGCAGGGCGGTGCGCGGATCACGTACGCGGAGCTGGCGGCGCGGGTGGCCCAGGTCGCGGGCGCGCTGCGGGCGACCGGCGTGCGGCCCGAGGAGCGCGTGCCGCTGGTGATGCTCGACGGCGTCGAGCTGGTCGCCAGCTTCCTCGGGGCGCTGCGCGCCGGCGCGGTGCCGGTGCCGATGTCGACCATGCTCACCGGCGCCGACCTCGCTTTCCAGTGCAACGACGCGCGCGCCCGGGTGGCCGTCGCCTCGGGTGCCCTCGGCCCGGTCGTGAAGGACGTGGTGGCGTCCTGCGACGAGCTGACCGACCTGGTGATCGCCGGTGACGGCGACGTCGAGGTGGCGGTCGGCGGCCCGGTCCGCGTGCACGGCTTCGGCCCGTGGACGGCCGACCAGCCGGCCGAGGCGCCGGCCTACGCCACCTGGCCGGACTCCCCCGCCTTCTGGCTCTACACCTCCGGCACGACCGGCAGGCCCAAGGCGGCCGTGCACCGGCACGTGGACCTGCCCTACACGGCCGAGACCTACGGGCGGCAGGTGCTCGGCATCACCGCCGAGGACCGCTGCTACTCGGTGGCCAAGCTGTTCTTCGCCTACGGGCTCGGCAACTCGCTGACCTTCCCGCTGTCGGTCGGCGCCTGCGCCGTGCTCGACCCGGCCCGGCCGACGCCGCCGGGCGTGGCCGCGACCGTGCGCGAGCACCGACCGACGCTGTTCTTCGCCGTGCCCACCTTCTACGCTGCCCTGCTCGCCGCCGACCTGCCGCGCGACACCTTCGCGTCCGTCCGCCTGGCCGTCTCGGCCGGCGAGCCGCTGCCGGCGGGGCTGTACGACCGCTTCAAGGAGCGCTTCGGCGTCGACGTCCTCGACGGCCTGGGCACCACCGAGGCGCTGCACATCTTCATCTCCAACCGCCCCGGCGACATCCGCCCCGGCACCACCGGCTACGTCGTCCCCGGCTACCGGGTCAGGCTGGTGGACGACGACGGCAACCCGGTGCCGCCGGGCGAGACGGGGCACCTGCTGGTGTCGGGCGAATCGGTGGCGACCGGCTACTGGTGCCGGACGGCCACCAGCCGGCGCACGTTCCAGGGCGAGTGGCTGCGCACCGGCGACGTCTACGCGTGCTCGGAGGACGGCGTGCTCACCTACGCGGGACGCTCCGACGACATGATCAAGGCCGGCGGCATCTGGGTCTCCCCGGCCGAGGTGGAGGCCACGCTGGTCCAGCACCCCGACGTGCTGGAGGCCGCGGTGGTCGGCCGCCCCACCCCCGAGGGCCTGCACGAGCCCACCGCCTACGTGGTCAGGCTTCCCGGTCGCAGCCCGACCCCCCAGGAGCTGGTCGAGTTCTGCCGCGAGCGGCTGGCCGCCTTCAAGCGCCCGCGGCAGGTGGTGTTCCTGGACGACCTGCCCAAGACCGCCACCGGCAAGATCCAGCGGTACAAGCTCCGCGACGCCTGACCATGCCTGACCATGCCTGACAAAGTCCTCACCATGCGTGAGGCGGTGGCGCGCCACGTGCCCGACGGCGCCCGGGTCGCCTGCGGCCTCGCCCTCGAGGCGGCCATCCCCTTCGCTTTCGCCCACGAGCTCATCCGGCAGCGCCGGCGGGACCTGCACCTGGTCGGCCCGATCGCGGACGCGGTCTTCGACCAGCTCGTCGGCGCCGGCTGCGTGGCGGTGATCGAGGCGGCCTGGGTCGGCAACGTCACCACGGGGACCGGCTACTGCTTCCGCCGCGCGGTCGAGCAGGGCCGCCCGCGCCCGCTCACCGTGCGGCAGCACTCCAACCTCACCATCTCGCTCGCGCTCCAGGCGGCCGCCTGGGGCGTCGGGTACCTGCCGACCCGCACGGCGCTGGGCTCGGACATCGCCGGCGACCACGACGGGTTCAAGCTGGTCGCCTGCCCGTTCAGCGGCCAGCCGCTGCTGGCCGTGCGCGCGCTGCGGCCCGACGTCGCGGTGGTCCACGTGCAGCGGGCCGACCGCCGCGGCAACGCGCAGGCATGTGGGAACCTCGGCATCTCTCCGGAGGCGGTCGGCGCCGCCGCCACCGTCATCGTCGTGGCCGAGGAGCTGGTCGACACCGGGACGGTCCGCGCACGGCCGGAGCTCACGCTCCTGCCCGGCGCGCTGGTCACGGCGGTGGTGCACGAGCCGGGCGGCACCCATCCCGCGCCGCTGCAGCAGTTCCGCGCCCACGACGCCGCGGCCTACCGCGACTACGCCAGCGCGAGCGCCACCGAGGAGGGGTTCCAGGCGTGGCTGGAGCGCTGGGTGCTCGGGGTCGACGACCGCGCCGCCTACCTCGCCAGGCTCGGGGACGGGCGGCGTGCCTGAGCCGGCCCTGTCGAGGAAGGAGCTGATGGTCGCCTGCGCCGCCCGCGAGATCGGCGACGGCGACGTGGTGTTCGTGGGCATGCGGCTGCCGCTGCTGGCCTTCGCCCTGGCGGTGTCCACCCACGCGCCCCGCGCGGTCGGGGTGTTCGAGAACGGGGTGATGCGCGACACGCCGCCGCGTGGGCCGGTGGTGACCATGAGCGACCCGCCCAACCTGGACGGCGCGCTGTGGGCGGGCGCGCTGTCGCGTGCCATGGCGCTGCTGGCGGGAGGCCACGTCGACCTCGGCTTCATCGGCGGCGCCCAGATCGACCGGCACGCCAACCTGAACACCACCCGGATCGGCCCGGCGGACGCGCCCAGGGTCCGGCTCCCCGGCAGCGGCGGCGGCTGCGACATCGCCTGCGCCGCCCGCCGCCTGCTGGTCGTCATGCCCCACGAGCCGCGGCGCTTTGTCGAGCGCGTCGACCACCGGACCAGCCCCGGCTACGGCGACGGCCCCGGCTGGCGCGAGCGGGTCGGGCTGCCCGCCTGCGAGTCGGTCACGCTGATCACCACCAGGGCGGTGCTGCGCGCCACCGAGGCCACCGCCGGCTTCGAGCTGGTGTCGGTCCACCCCGGCGAGCAGGCCGCCGACGTGGTCGCCGGCACCCCGTGGGGCTGGCCCGCGGGCGAGCCGCGGGCCGCCCCGGTCACCAAGGCGCCGGACCGGGAGGTCCTCGAGGCCCTGCGGGCGCTCGACCCCGAGCGGGTCTGGACCGGCGACGGCTGACGGCTGACCGCCGGCCCCACCCGCCGCCCGGCCCGCCGCCGCCACCCGCCGCCGCGGGCGCCTCCTACAGGCTGGCGATGAGCACCGCGATCAGGCCTGACAGGAAGATGCCGTCGAAGGTGCCGGCGCCGCCGATGGAGGCGACCGGGGCGCCGAGCGCGCGGATGCGGGGCAGGTTCAGCAGGTCCGCGCCGACCAGGGTGCCGAGCACGCCGCCGACGTAGGCGAGCGCCGGCGCGAGCGGCTCGGAGATCACCAGGGCGGTGATCGCCGCGACGACCGCCGGGATCAGCCCGGGCAGGGCGATGCCCACGCCCTGGACAGGGCGGGCGAGCAGGAAGGAGACGGCGGCGACCACCGCGATGGCGACCAGCGCCCGCCTGCCGAGGTGGTCGTGCACGATCAGGTAGAGCGCCACACCGGACGGCACCAGGGCCCCGCCCACGTTGACCGCGAGCACCGTCGAGCGCCGCTCCGGCACCTCCGGCACGAGATAGCGCATGCCGTAGTAGCGCACCACGCGCGAGCTCACGACCACCTGGCTGTGCAGGCGCGCGACCGGCAGGTTGACCACGCTGCCCACCATCGACAGGGCCAGCAGCGCGAGCAGCCAGTCCCGGTCGATGCCGATGCGCTCGTACGCGTACACCAGCGCGCCGACCTGCACCAGGCCCGCCAGCACCGCGAACAGCAGCACCAGCACGAGCAGGAACGGCAGCGTCAGCGGCCAGGGCACCCCTCGGCGTCGCATGCTCCAAGCGTAGCCGGGAAGCCCCGCCCGCGGGAGCCCGGTCCCGGGACCCCGGCGCGGCAGGCTCGGGCAGGTCAGCCGCGGTGGCGCAGGGGATGGTCCTCCGGTACCTCGACGACGCAGATGCGCACGCCGTCCGGGTCGGCGACCCACATTTCGTCCAGCCCCCAGGGCATGCGCGCGGGCTCGCGGAGCACCCGCACCCCGCGCTCGGCCAGGTCGCGGCGGGCCCCGGTCAGGTCGCGCACCTGGAGCCACAGCTCGAGGCCGGGGCCGGGCGGCTCGTCCGAGCGCCGCGACAGCTCCAGGAACCCGCCGCCCAGGAAGAAGACGGTGCCGCGCCCCGGGCCGGTGCCGAACTCGCGGTAGATCGCCAGGCCCAGCCCGTCGCGGTAGAACGCGCGGCTGCGCTCCAGGTCGGTCGGGTGCAGCAGCACCCGGCTGCTCAGGACCTCCATGCCGTAGCCCTCTCCTCTGCTCCCGCCTCGCTTGACAGGCGCTCGGCCGGGGCGCTCCCATAGCTGTCGTGGGTGGGATCGGAGCGCGCCGTGCCCGTGCAATGGTGCTCGGCCTGGCGCTGACGCTGCTGGCTGCCGCGTGCGGCGGCCCGGACGACGCCAAGGGTGCCACCGGCGCCGGCGCCACGGGCCGGGCCGCGCCCAGCTCGTCCACGCCGCCGCCGACCGCGGCCGTGCCGGTCTCCAAGCCGTGCCTGCGCGGCGGGTCGGTCGAGCCGTTCCGCTTCACGACCAGCGCGGGGGCGAGCCTCGTCGGCGTCGCGCTCGGCAGCGGCCGGACCGGCCTGGTGCTCGGCCACCAGGCAGGCAGCGACCTCTGCGAGTGGCTGCCGCACGCGCGGTCGTTCGCACGCAAAGGGTACCGGGTGCTCGCAATCGACTTCGAAGGCTCCGGCGACTCCCAGGCGGGCTCCGGGCCGGACGCCCGGCTCGACACCGACGTGGTCGCCGCGGCCGCGCAGCTCCGCCAGCGCGGCGCCAGCAAGATCGTGCTGATCGGCTCGTCGATGGGCGGGACCGCGGTGCTGTCGGCGGCGACCCGGGTCAGCCCGCCGGTCGCCGGCGTGGTGAGCCTCTCGGGACCGGCCGAGTACCAGGGGGTCGACGCCAAGGCGGCGCTGTCGCGGCTTCGGGTGCCCGTGCTGCTCGCCGCCAGCGCGGACGACTACCCGTTCGCCGGCGACGCCCGCGCGATGTACCGGGTGGCGCCCGTGCAGGACAAGCACCTGCTGATCATCCCCGGCGGCGCCCACGGCACCTCCATGATCGAGTTCGGCGACGACGCTCCCAAGGTGCTGGCCGCGCTGGAGAAGTTCATCGCCGACCACACCGGCACCGGCTGACCGCCTCGGCCGGCGGGCGCGCTGCGGGAGACGGGCCGCAAGGTCAGCCAGCAGGAGACCAGGCGTCTGCAGGATCTCCACGCCCAGGCCTTCGGCCGCAGGTCGGCCCAGGTGCGCGTGCTGCCAGGCGCTCGGGAGCTGCTGGCGGGCCTCACCGAGGTCGGGGTCTCCTGGGCGATCGCCACCAGCGGCAGTCGGAGCGGGGCCGCGCCGGCGCTCGCGCTGCTCGGCGTGCCCGCCGACGTGCCGGTGGTCACCCGCGACGACGTGCGCTGGGCAAAGCCCAACCCCGACCTGTTCCTGACCGCGGCCGAGCGGCTCGGCGTGCAGGTCGCGGATTCGGTGGTGGTCGGCGACAGCGTCTGGGACCTCCTGGCTGCGCGGCGCGCCAAGGCGCTCGGGGTGGGCCTGCTGTCAGGCGGCTACGGCCGCGAAGAGCTGGAGCGGGCCGGCGCGTACCGCGTCTACGACGACCCCGCGGACCTCTTCCGCCACCTCGACGAGGTCGGCGTCCGCTCACCCCGCTGACCGCCCCCCCGTCGGCCGGCCCACAGCAAGCAGCGCACGGCGGGCCAGGCGCGAGCGCCGGCGGGCCACACTAGACCCAGGCACCAGCCTAACGACTTGGTGCGCACTGCCGGGTGTGTGCCTGCTTGTAGGCGGCGATCTCCTCGGCCGGGGCGTCCTTGGCCGGTTTGGGTGGCGGGGCGCAGACCCGATCGGGAAACGCCTTGGCAACCCCCCGATACCCGGTGTCCACCCTGGCCATGACGGTCGGGTAGTACCGCAGCAGCTCCTCGATCCCCTCGGTCTTGACGGCGGTCTGGTCGTGCATCCGGCCCGGTCGCACCGCCCCGCCCACAGGGTGCGGCCCTGACCGTCGGAGATGGTGGTGGTCTTGATCGTGTTCTGCTTGCGCTTGCCTGCCGGATACAAACGCCCGCCGGCCGGGCCGGTTGGCCCTGGGCAGGCGGACCTGGGTCTCGGTGCCGTCGATGCGCAGCTCGACTCCGTGGGTGGCGGCGTAGGCGAACACATCGGCCAGGGTGCAAAGCCGCACCCCGGGCAGGCCGGGCACCGCGAAGCCGCGCGTGGCCAGCAGCGGCCGGACCTCGTGCCGAGACCGCCGGGATCGGGGCGAGGGCCCTGATCGCGGGGAGCGTGGAGGTCTCGCGGCGCAAGACGGTGGCTGGGCCCCGGGTTGACAACACATCCAGGTAGCATCATATTGTGCTAGGAGCCTAGATGAATGGAGACCCTGGATGATCGAGTTCCACCTGGACGGCCGGTCCGGCCTCTCGCCGTACCTGCAGCTGGTCCGCCAGGTGCGGCAGGCGCTGCGGCTGGGCCTGCTGCGCGAGGGCGACCAGCTCCCGACCGTCAAGGACGTGGTGGCGCAGCTGGCGATCAACCCCAACACCGTGCTCAAGGCCTACCGGGAACTCGAGCACGAGGGCCTGGTGGCCGCCCGGCCGGGGGTGGGGACGTTCGTGACGGCGACGCTCGCCGACGCCTCGCTCGCCGCGCACGGCCCGCTGCGCCAGGACCTGCGGCGCTGGCTGGCCAAGGCCCGCCGGGCGGGTCTGGACGAGGAGAGCATCGAGGCCCTGTTCATGACGACCTTTCGGACCGCCGCTCAGGAGGACATAGCATGACCGCCGTCATAGAGGCCCAGGAGCTGGGCAAGCGGTACGGGCGACGCTGGGCGCTGACCGACTGCACCCTTGCCATCCCGGCCGGGCGGGTCGTCGGGCTGGTCGGCCCCAACGGGGCCGGCAAGACCACGCTGCTGCATCTGACCGTCGGGCTGCTGGCGCCGACCTCGGGCAGCATCAGGGTGCTCGGCGGCCGCCCCGCCGCCAGCCCGGCGCAGC